>ERZ773008.214-NODE-214-length-41164-cov-4.887300_pt1 | contig 41164 bp, 34 predicted proteins | sample MGYA00580664_ERZ773008 | MGnify/ENA primary metagenome ERZ773008 (study PRJEB29015, sample SAMEA2738016) | human oral metagenome | biome: human oral; feature: human-associated habitat; material: dental | place: China | collected 2048 ...
TCGTCAGCGTTCTTTGGCTGGTCGCGTCCCACAGGGGCGCGTGGATTGAAATTTTGAGAATTTATACGAATAATGCTATGATTGATGGTCGTCGCGTCCCACAGGGGCGCGTGGATTGAAATTAAGTTTATTACTTGCTACATAAACAATAAAATCTAAAGTCGCGTCCCACAGGGGCGCGTGGATTGAAATCCATCCGGATGAATCTACTTGAAATTTGTTGAAATAGTCGCGTCCCACAGGGGCGCGTGGATTGAAATATAATCGAAGGCATCATAAACACGATTAATACATAAAGTCGCGTCCCACAGGGGCGCGTGGATTGAAATGGTAAAGGTTGGGAAAATGCAAGAGGTTGCAAGATGTCGCGTCCCACAGGGGCGCGTGGATTGAAATCGGTACAGTTGTCAAATTTATCGGAACAGCTTGGAAGGTCGCGTCCCACAGGGGCGCGTGGATTGAAATCAGTAAGGTTTGAGGATGGAGAGTTGATGTCATGTGGTCGCGTCCCACAGGGGCGCGTGGATTGAAATCTATGCAAAAAATCTTGTTTTAATAAAATTTAACTGTCGCGTCCCACAGGGGCGTGTGGATTTGAAATATGCTTGAATATGATGTAAAATATTGTCTATGAATAAAAACACAGGGAAGAAGATGAGATGTTTGGTATAGAAACGGAGACTGTTTATCAAAATTGTCGGTTTCATTTACTGTAAGGAGAATATCAAATCGGTACAAAAAGTATGAATTGCATAGAATATGTATGCTAACAAAGATGTGTTGAGGTCGATACAACCTAAAGATGTATTGACATGTTATTATTTGAGCAGTTCTACCTTCCAAAAAGAAAGAGAGTTGTGATTGATGAGAAAAACAGAATTTCGATGTAATAAGTATTCGCCGGGCGTATTGTATATGATGGTGATAGTAGGAGTTGCAACGGGGCTGTTGCTATTTTACGGATTTCTTGTTGTTTCGGGCATCAACAAAGGTCCGTACGATGGACCGATATACTTCCAAGAACATCCAAGACATGCAATTTATTTGATATTCTCTTTGATTCCGATTGCGATGGGATTGCCGGCATGGATTGCCAAAAAATATTGGAGCAGTAAAGAGGAAGAAGGACAGCTTGAACTGTATGATGAGTATGCTGTGTTGTATTGGAAAAACAAAGAATTCAAAATCAAAAAGGGAGAATTACAGATAAAGATTCCGGAGCCACAAGCTATTTGGTATTCCACCTATCTATTGCAATTTCCGGGACACAGAATTGTATTGGTCAACTCCTTGAAAGAAGGCAAAGAAAAGAGAAGAGGGGCTTGTTCTTTGGATATTGCAATATCTGAACTTTCGCCTTACAAAAAATTAAAAAAAAGAAAGCAGAAAGACAGAGCCGTTTTCAATTTTCATGGAATTCGTATTGTGTTTGGGATAACTACTCCTGCTGTCTTTGCGGATTCTCCTTATTATGTCGATTATCAAAATATCGTGACAATTCCAAATGCACCGTTTGTGACCTGTATGGTGAGAGAGAGGGCAAATCCTGTTCATGTTGTCGCAGATGTACAAATAGACATCAAACTGTTGAAAGACGATAGCTTAGAGGAAAAGCACTTGAGCCGACAAGCAATTTTGAGAATGGTAGAACTGGACAAGCAGATTGAGATAGATTGAATAGGAAAATCATATTTGATTGCAAGGGATGATGTGCTATGAGAAAAATAATGACAAAAGCAATTTGTATCAAGAATATCACAACATTCAGTTTTATGACACTCACATCTTTTATCGTGTTGGGAGTCTTTGTCGTGAAACTGATAGAAGATATTCAAAAAGGGAAAGAGCTTTTTATCCCGGGAGTAACAGTTTTGTTTGCAGGAGCGATAGTTGTTATGGTATTCAGCATCATACAAATTGTGAAGTATATCAGGATGTTAACCAAACTTTAGGATATGGAGTATGAGTTTGGTTTATATGACTTTGGCTTATAATGGTGTGGAATGATATAGTAAAACAGAATCATATTCTGAAAGAAAGCTTGATAGGTTTTCTTTCAAGAACCTAACGATATGAGATAAGGAGAAAAGAATGGAACTATCAAAAGAGTGGTTGGAACAATATGAACAAGTGAAAGATTTGTTGGTATCTCCGGTGAATTTTTCCGAACTTTTCAAAAGTGAAGAAGTGGAGGGAAAAAAGCTTTTTTTGTTAAATATGGGTACGGTAAACTTTACGACAGATGAGATTTTGGCAAGAGATCCTCTTGTTTGGCTCAAAAGAGAAGAAGAGCCATATTTTATCAAAGTACCGATGGGAACATATCCTCTTGAAACTTTAGTGGTAGAATTGGAAGAAGATCATTACAGATATATAGCCAGCAGAGTGAGATTCCGTGAGAAGGATTCCGTTGTCTATCGTCAAGCATTGGAAGGTACTGAAAATTTGGAAGGTATCGACAGTGACAGTTTCTTCGGTTTCAATGTGGATGCGGGGCTTGCAACTATCGTTGATACCAACACAAGAGATGCCTATTGTGATTTTGTGGACGCTTGGGAAAAAGAACATCCGGAAGAAAATATGTATGATGATTTTTTTGCAGAGGAATTTAGAAAAAGCTATCTTGAGCATCCTGAATTTCAAAGAGACGGCGGAGACTGGATTAACTTTAAAATTCCAAATACAGAATATACTGTACCGATGATTCAGTCGGGATTTGGAGACGGAAAGTATCCTGTCTATTTCGGTTATGATGAATCAGGAGAGCTCTGTGATGTGGTAATGGAATATATTTATGTTGGAGCTGAAGAAACAAACGAAGAAGAATAGTTTGTCAACATAAAGTGGTAGAGGGGAAGTAAGAGGCATTTGCCGATACTTCCTCTTTGATTTTTTGGATAGAACCGATGTGTTGAATCTGATGTTTGATTGAAACAGAAAGAAATAAAAAGGAAAAGTAGTCAAGACGACGATGACTCAAAAGAGTGTTCTGAAACTCCTGTTTTTGGAAAATATGATTTGCTTACTTCCAAAGATTGGAATACAATATTATCATATTGGTAAGAGGAGAAGATAGTATGGTTTTTGACGGACAAAATGATGTTGCAATTTTCAAAATAGGATACATGGAAGATCATACCGGAAAATTTGATGAAAGACTTGAAAAGTGTGGAATAACTGTTCATTATGAAACAGAACCTCCTCGGGGCGACGGTATTTATTCTGTTATTCTAAGTGGGAATCAAAAACTTCCGTTTTGGATATATGATCGGGATATTATTTTGGTAGGAGAAGACTTCATGATAGTAGAAAGTGTTCAGTATGATACATTTGAACCGATTTCAACTGTTATGATTGACATCAAAAAAGCAAGATATGCAGATTTCAAAGAATGGTATCCGGATATTTGTGTTACAAAGGATGGAATAGAGTTGGACAATCGATTCCACAAAGTGAAAAAAATGATTTTAAAGAACACCTGTGATTTAGAGTGGATAGACTTATCTACTGGAATTGGAACAACAAAGTGAGAAAATCAAATGGAATATGGGAAGAATGTCAGTACGGTTCAAATAAAGAGCAAGACAATCACTTGATTGTTAGAGTAAGATATTAGTAGCAAATAACGGTTTATGTTCTATTTCTTATGATGTTCCGGTTCATGCATAACCAATCGATATTATTTCAGTTTCTATTGTGAAACAGCAACACAGTTTCGTATGGAACACATTTGCAGAGAATAAGAAAGTGATAGTTTAAGTTGATAAAGGAGTTTCAAAAAGGCAAAAATAGATTACGTGAGATTGGATTATGGTCAAACTAAAAGGTTTGGGAGGATGAAATGAATTTAATCGCAAGCATTGGTAAGAGTGCAGAAAACAAAACAGTAGGAAGAATCGGAGGCAATCTACCTTGTTTATTTCTTGATAAGGAGAGTGAAATTGAGGGATATCAGTTCTATATGATGTTTCAAAATCCGGACAATCATGGAGAATACTTTTCTATCTTTGTGCCGGAAGATTATGGTGTTATGATTGACAACAATACATATCCCGATTGTTCAGTAAGAGTCTTTTCTCATCCTTTTTCAAAAGAAAGTGACAACACAAACTATACATTGAAGGGTATCAACAAAGCGTTTCTTGTCGGCTACATCAATGCGGATGACAGGTTTGATTTTTTAACAAAATCGAAACATCCTCGATTGATACAGGATGAATCGTATGATATGGAGAAATTAGAGAAAGAGGGATATGAGTTTTTTGTTCAAATAGATGAGGATTATTACACAGAAGATTTGATAAATGAGAATTATATATTCGGTTATGGAGCATTGTATTTGTATCGACATTCTGAAAACGGAACAGTCATTGCCGGTTTTTGGCAATATTCATAAACATCATGTTGCAATATTACAATCTGTACAAAAGATATCTGCGACAGAGAATAAAAAGATAGTGATGTCTGAGAATACTTTGGGAATATCATGTATGGTTCTATCGGAGAGAGTGGATTTCTGTCAAAAAAGTTTTATTAATCGATGAGATGTAACGAAATCATGACAACAGAGAAATAAATCTACTTGTAATAGAGATTTGTATGAGTAGAAACATTAAAAAAGATGATCTGAAATAAGGAGGAAAGTATGGGAATTTTTAAAAATCCTTTTGGGAAGAAGAACAAAAAACCGGAACAGAAAGGACAACTGGTTTTGTCAATGCCGATGTTTCAAGGTGACAGTTCGTATTCAGCAGATAAAGTGATACAGGATTTACAATCTTATTGGGGGCTGAAAGTGGATGAGATAGAACATAGTGATACGACAATATCATTCAACATTGATGGGGAGGTTATTGTGATTGGATTGATACCTGCACCGATACCGGATGAGGAATTTGAATCCATGTACAGCTACTCCTATCTTTGGGAAGATGCAGAACAAGAAATCAAAGAGCATACACAACATGCAATCGTATCTATATTGGGCAGCAGCACATCTGCACTCAAAAGGTATTCCATCTTGTCCAAAGTCAATGCCTCTATTTTAAGAACTTCCGAAACTGCAATAGGGGTATATCAAGGAGCATCGACATTACTGCTTCCAAAAGATTTTTATATCGACCTTGCAGATTTGTTATTAGAAGATTTATTACCGGTTCAACTTTGGGTTTATATCGGAATCATCAACAACAATGACAAAACCGGTCTGTATACCTACGGAATGAAAGAATTTGGAAAGTCTGAGATAGAAATCATCGATACTTCGATGGAATCTGATGACGCATATGTTTTTTTATTGACGGTCCTTCAATATATCATAGAACAGGATGTGACATTGCAACATGGTGAAACGATAGGACTTACCGAGGATCAAAAAATCAAAATTACAGAATCAAAAGCAATTTATTTGGACGGCAATTCCTTAAAATTGGAGTTGTAGGATAGAGAATTAAAAAAAGAGAATTAAAAAAAGAGCATAAAAAATAGAGCATTAAAAAAATATGGTGTTAAAAATAGAGCAAGAAAAAATAGGAAGTGATCACTCCTTACTAACATCATGATGTAACAGAAATCAATAGAAAACAGTCACTTTACCATAGTATGCTGATAACGGATGTCATAAAATTTAATGGAAAAAGAGATGTCAGTCAAGTGTTTTGTGATGTCTGCAAATACCGATATGGCATATAGGGGGCAAGCAATATGACAGAGCTGATAGATAGAATATTTGGGGGATACCATGGAGATACGAAATGAAATAGAGAGAGTCATCAAAGAACATACACTGGATAGAAAAAGATGTTTTGAGTGTTCCAAGATGAGTTATCATTCTATTATCAAATCGATAGAACAAAAATTCACGAGAACAAATAACATTCATTGGTCTAATATGGGTCAAGGATTCAAACGGAACTTTCTGTGTCAAATAATTGATGTATCAGAAGACTCTATGTGGGTTCAACAGTTGCCGAAGATCATATCATCTCATGACGATATGGTATATGTACTATTTGAAGATGTCATCCATTTTCAGCCGAAATACTGGATATACGAAATGGGTATTTCGGAGTTGATTTGTATCATTGGAAATGTGAACGGACTCAATGATTTTTATATTGTATCCAAAAAATTGGATTGGTTAATCAGTGAAAATCATGAAGACATCGTATCATTTGTAGGGGATACACTTGATATTTCCTACTTTAAATAGACTAAATCTGTGATGACATAAACAATATGGATGGATATGGTTGAACGATAGGTTATCAGATAACAACTTGACGTTGACATGGGTAATAAAATAAATTATTGTATAGAAAGAAATAATAAAATCAATATTAGGGAGGTAGTTAAAATGGGATTGATTGCAAACTATCAATATTTGAGTGATGAAAATTTAAAAGAATTAAAAGAGTTTTCCGGCAGTGAAGATGACCTTATGGAACAGGTGGAAGAGTGGAATGAAGAAGTTGAAATTTTACTTGACATTGACAAAATGTGGGATGTTCTTCACTTTGTATTGACAGGGGTGGACAGTAGCGAGCCGATAGAAAATGACCCTTTGAGCGAAGCTGTTGTTGGAGTATCCGTTATGGAAGGAATAGAAAACTTTATCGCTTACACCGATAAGTCAAAAGTTGCAGACGTTCTATCCGCTTTGGAGGACTTTGATATAGAGTCTGCGATGGATGAATTCAGCATGGAAGATTGTAAAAAAGCAGACCTTTATCCTAATATTTGGGACTATGAAGAAGAGGAAGATGAGATTAAGGAAGAAATTACAGATTATTTTGAAGCGATGATAAATTTCTATCGAAAAATTTTGGAAACAAACGGCAATGTACTGGTTACCATTTATTAGAAATGATAGAACAAAAGAAAAAAATATCGTTATCACCGAACAGGGAAAAGAACAAATAAGATTGTTTGAATAAGCAGTTTCCCGATTTAGAGATTGTATTCTTTGTAGTACCGGGAAGGTGGTATTTTGAAGTTTCATAAGAAAGTAAAAACAGTTTGAGTGAGAGGAATTCTGTTATCAATGGAAACGCATATGATTTGTATCCTGTACGATAACATGATGTCGAATTTATATCATCTGTGAAAGTTTTGAGAAAAAGAAACAGTCAAAAAAAGACCTATCTAGGAAAAGACATTTTTTTGTTGTAAAAGCAGACAACAAGAGAGTGTCTTTTTTGCAAATAAAAGGAGTCATTTTAATGGGATGATTGGTTGGACTGACTGATCATCGTTGTTTCAATTTCGTTTGTACAAGCAATGCTATTAACTATTAGAACTGACAGGTTGAATGCTTTGAACTATATGATTCTCCAAATTATTTTTCAGCAATTGTACATTTTGCATACCTGGCATTTTAAACGGAGAATAGTATAACAATACATTTGGTTTGTATCACGAGTGACTTATGCCGGAGTTACACCGTTTCACACTACAAATGACAGAAATTCAAATTGATTGTAGAATGCTTTGAATTATGGCACTTTGCAGAAATTTGAAAAAATGTAGGAATATGGTATAATGGTATTACTTATCAGAGCAAAATGCAAAGTATGAGGTTGAATGTTCAGAGTGTGATAAGGTAATTACACAAATTTATTTTTAATGAGAGGAACTTTTTGAAGGTTATTTTTTTACAGTATCAAAAAAGGAGGAAACACCATGAAGAAAAGACTGGTTTCTACAATGATAATGGTCCTGATTGCAAGTATTATATGTTGCACAACGGCATTTGCCTATGGAAAGAAGTCAACTGATACAAAGCAGGTAAATATCTATGAAACAATGGAAATTCAACTGAATAAGTCTGATGATAAGATAAGAGACAAGATTGTGTTCACCAATTTGGATGGAAAGGTATTACCTTACTTTTTGAATCAAAAAAGCGCTAATACCTATTTGATTTTGCCGCTCTATGGTGAAAATGAAGAAATTAAAATGAAGATTAACTTGAATCCGAAGGACTATACGCTGAAGAACACAAAGGAAGTTTTTTATTTAGATAACGAACAAAACGCAAAAGAGTTGCAGACCCATCTTTCACAGTACTACCGTACGATGGATTACGGATTAAAAAACGGAATGCTTGCTATAGAGGAGGAAGCTGGTGCGGCGACGCCTGCTAAAGAGAACCGTGATTATAGTGAAACAAATCATCAAGTTGAAGGAGTAGAAGAAGGTCATGTGATAAAAACGGACGGACAATACATCTATTATATTTCTGATGATTCCGTTATGATTACAAAGGCGGAAAAAGGAAAGTTATCTATCCAAAAAACACTTGTTTTACCGGAGAATGTGATTCCGATGGAGTTGTATGTCGATCAAAAAAAATTGATTGTCATAGGCGACTTTTATAATCCGAATTACTATGACCCTCATATAGACTCTGTGACACCTTATGGAGGAACAGTGACATTGGTATATGATGTGACCAATATCGAACAGCCGAAAAAAATAAGAGAGTTGGTGCAACAAGGATATTATCTATCTTCCAGAAAAAACGGAAAAGTTGTCCATGTGGCAACGCAAAATGCAGCGTTTGTGAATATGCCTATGGTAGAAGATACAAAATCACCTCAAAGGGATATAGGAATTTTGAAGGAAGAATTGAATGGTACAAAAGCACCTCATAATGTTGCGAGATACGATAAGATAATTGTATTTCCGGGAAACTATACTTCTAATATGGTCACTATGACAAGTTTTGATGTGGCAACCAACCGGAGTGCAGAACAAATCTCCTATATCGGCAATGGAGAAGAACTGTATTTATCTCAAAATGATTTGGTCATCTCTTATACAGGATATCCTCGTACGGAGGAGACTTTGGCAAAGGATTCTGCTAAAAAATCTAACATTCAGCCAAAAGGATATCCGTTTTATTGGGAACCATATACGTTTTTAAATCGTTTCCGATTGCAAGGAACAAAAGCAACTTATATCGGTTCAAATCGAATCAAGGGAACATTGTTGAATCAGTTTGCATTGGATGAACACGATGGATTTTTGCGTGTTGCCTTCACATCAGAACGCAACGGAGGCAACGGGATTGCCGTTTTTGATTCAAAGATGAATTTGGTAAGTTCGTTGAACGGTTTGGCAAGGGGAGAGAGAATTTATTCTGTTCGTTTTATGCAGGATAGAGCTTATCTTGTCACATTTAAGGAAGTCGATCCGTTTTTTGTCATAGATTTGAAAAAAGCAACAGCTCCGAAGGTAATGGGATATCTTAAATTACCGGGATACAGCACCTATCTTCATCCGATTGACCAAAACCATGTATTGGGATTTGGATATTCTGTGAAGCAGGAGAGAAACAGAATTGTAAATGATGGAGTGAAAGTGGCAATTTTTGATGTGACAAATGTTTCAAAACCGGTTGTATGTTCCGAACAGCTGATAGGAAAGCAGGGAACTTACAGTGACCTTGGATATACACATAAAGCGTTGTTATATCATCCGACCAAAAAATATTTAGGTTTTCCGATTACAGTAGCAACGCCGGATTTACGAAAATCAAGTATAGGATCAGTAGATTTTCAGGGAGCATATTTTTACCAAATTTCTCCGAAGTATGAATTGAAGAAAAAAGGACAAATTTCTCATGTAACGAAAGAATTGACATTCGGAGGTTACAATTACAATATATCAGGAATGGTTTATATCGATGATGTCATCTATGCTATTTCTCATGATAAAGTAAGTTCGCACGAAGATGGTGCTTTGCGTCAAATTGATGAAAAGTATTGGGAAAGATTGCCTCAAAAGAATTCCCCGGTAGGATCGATTGCGGTAGACTAAACGATAAGAACAAACAACTTTCTGTAAGAGAGTGATACAACTTGATAGGAAAAGTGAAGGGAGAGGGAGACCTCTCTCTTTTTTTGCTTGTATGATCTGTTTTGTATCATATGACAATGTCAAAAAAGAGTGTTTTTTACATTTCAATTGATAGCCTTTTGATTGATAGCTTTTCTACGGGAGATTTGATGAGCAGGATTTTTTAACAGGAATGAGAGTTTGTGAACGGCATCACTTGACAAAAGATATTTTTATAGGCTATACTGAGTAGCCTATCTTTTTTGAAAAGAAGTAGGAATCTACAACTTGCTTTGTAGAAAGAAATGTTTTCTTGGTAACCCATTTCTATAAAAAAACAAGAGGAGGAAATAAAATGAAATGGAATGTGAAACTTTTGGTGTGGAACGCAGTGATTGCGGCATTGTATGCGGTGCTTACGATAAGTTTGGAACCGATTAGCTATGGTGCGGTACAATTTCGACTTTCGGAAGTGATGACCTTATTGGCATTTGCAAATCCGATGTTTGTGCCGGGATTGGTGTTGGGTTGCGTGATTGCAAATCTCTTCAGTCCGCTTGGTGCGATTGATGTGTTCGTAGGTTCTTTTGCGACATTCCTTGCAATTTATCCTATGAGATATTGTAAGAATGTGTATTGGGCATCTTTGTTGCCGACAATTGCAAACGGAATCATCATCGGAATAGAGCTTACTGTATTGTATCAAATTCCGATTTATATGAGTATGGCATCCGTTGCTGCAGGAGAGTTTGTGGTGGTATCCATAATTGGAACACAACTGTACCGTATTTTTGTGCAACGAAAGTGGAATCAATCCCACGCATCTTAATTTTGAACGGAATAGATGGTTGAAAACAGGAAAAGCTGTGTTATTTTTTGATAAAATAGCATAGTTTTTTTGTTTTTATGGTATACTTTTGACAGTACAGGATTTGTGATGGGAAACAAGTAGAAATAAAAAATAGATATAAGGTGAAAAAGATGAATACAATGTTACGAAAAAAAATGGCACTGATTGCCATGCTTATCATAGGGACGGCTTTTGTGGTTACTCGATGCAGTGTGAATCGCGGAAATTCTTTTCACAAGATACATGCACACTATGACAAAATTACTTCCATTGAGATAAAAGCGCCGAAGGGAACTGTTGTGCAAGTGGATAACAAAGGGCTTGTCAATCAGGTTAAAAAGTATTGCAAACCGACAGACAAGATGTCAAGTTATCGGGAAGATTTTGAAAAAAATACAACAGGAACACCGATTACCATTTCATTTTATCAAGAGGATAAGTTGTTGTTTGAAGAAAAGCTCTATCGCTTGAAGGAATCCGTTTTGGACAAGCAGGAAGTCGGAAAAGCCCGTTGTATCTATATTCAAGCAGTGCCGTGTGCTGTCAAGATAGACGATGAATGGATTGCAATCAACGGCTCTGATGCACAAGTAGAAAAATATATCGGAGAACTTTGGAGTGAAAACAAATAGACAAAACAGTGGAATAGATAGAGAGGAGATTATCATGGAAAAGAAAAGACTGTTCAGCGGAGTGCAACCCTCCGGAAGAATTACCTTAGGAAATTATTTGGGCGCATTGTCCAATTGGACAACATTGCAGGATGAATATGAATGTATTTTTTCGATTGTGGATATGCATGCCATTACGGTACCGCAAAATCCGAAGGAGTTGAGAGAAAATGCGTTGTTGTTGTTGGCACAATACCTTGCGATTGGAATTGATCCGCAAAAAAGCACGATTTTTATCCAATCTCATGTACCGGAACATGCCGAATTGAGCTGGGTGCTTTCCACAATGACCTATATGGGCGAACTGAACAGAATGACACAGTACAAAGAAAAATCTCAAAAGAACAGCGATAATTTGAATGCAGGGCTATTCACTTATCCTGTTCTGATGGCGGCGGATATTTTGCTTTACTGCACAGACTTGGTGCCGGTAGGAGCGGATCAAAAGCAGCATTTGGAGTTGGCAAGAGATTTGGCAAACCGATTCAACCACAGATATTCGGATACCTTCCCTGTACCGGAAGGATTTTTTCCGAAAGTTGCGGCAAGGGTGATGAGCTTGCAGGAGCCGAACAAAAAAATGAGCAAGTCCGATGCCAACGAAAACGGATTCATTTCTCTGTTAGACGAGCATGATGTGATTATCAAAAAAATAAAACGAGCCGTGACAGACTCTGTCGGAATTGTGCAATACAACGACGAACAGGCGGGAATCAAGAACTTGTTGGAAATTTACAGCAAAATGACAGGAGAAAGCATTGAATCAATCGTTGCAAAATATGGCGGAAAAGGATACGGAGACTTCAAACAGGATACCGCAGAAATCGTAGCGGAAGGACTTCGACCGGTTCGAGAAAAAACAAAAGAATTGTTAAGCGACAAAGCTTATTTGGAATCCGTTTATCGTGAAGGAGCGGAAAAAGCGGAGGCAATTGCAAGAAAAACATTGAGAAAAGTTCATAAGAAAATAGGATTTTTGCCAAGAGGATAGGAGTAAGTCATGGGTTATATCGTGTTATTTGTCGTGTTGTTGATAGCCGATCAAGGGAGCAAGTACTGGGCAAGAACCGTATTGTATCAACAATCGAGTATCCAAGTGATTCCCCATGTGTTGCGATTCAGCTATGTAGAGAATCGAGGGGCGGCATTTGGAATGTTGCAAGGACAAAAATTCTTTTTTGTGATAATGACATTCTTGTTGATTGGTCTGTTTTTTGTTTATCTCAAAAAGGTACATGCAAACAAGTGGATGACATTGACAGCAACCGTTATCATTGCAGGAGCGATCGGAAACCTGATTGATCGCATGTTGCTTGGTTATGTGGTTGATTTTATTGATTTTCATATTATTTGGAGATATGTGTTCAATGTTGCGGACATCTATGTAGTGGGCGGAACTCTGTTGACGGCACTTCAAGTTTTGTTACAGGACGAAAAGGACAAGGATACTTCCTTATCGGAATAGTACAGATGAAAACAAGTCAGGAATTAGGAGCTTTGCTTACAATATCAGAAAAATGATGAAAGACAAGCAAGAGTGAAACAGTTAACGAAAAAGGAGGAATCGCATGGGATATATTACAAACTTGAATGAGCTGTCCCTGTTGATATGTGAACAATATATGCCGGATGTCAAAGTGGCAGTGGATATTACCTTAGGGAACGGCTTGGATGTCCAAAAGTTTCTTCCCTATATTCAGGAAAAATTGATTGCCATCGATATCCAGCAACAAGCGATTGATGTATCGAAAGAAAGGTTGCAAAAAGTACTTTCCGAAGAAGAGTACAGCAAGATAGAATTTGTTACAGATAACCATGTCAATATCGATCGGCATGTGGATAGAGTGGACTTTGTGTTTGGGAATTTGGGATATCTTCCCAATTCCGATCATAAGATTATGACGAAGTCGAACACTACATTGATTTGTTTGGACAAAGCATTGAAACTGTTGAATCCCAACGGATTGTTGTCCATCATCAGTTATTTGGGACAAGACAGAGGGCAGGAGCATCGCAGTCTGTGTGCTTTTTTTGAAAGCTTGGATTCCAAGCAATACAAGGTAATTCATATCAATCCTTTGAATCAGGATGAGATGGCGCCGACCTTGTTTTTGTGTCAAAAACTGTATGATGAACCGTCATAGGAAAGAGGAGTTTTTTGATAGAGATAGAATTGTTTGAATAAGAAGTTTAGGAGAGGTACAGTCTGAAAAAGATAGTTCAAAAGAGGGAGTGAGTCTATGCAACCGAAGGATAACCAAAAAGTGCTTGTACTGATGCTGTTACTGTTTACTTGCGTTGCTTGGGGAGGTTCTTATGTCAGCATTCAAATTTGTTTGGGTGCGATGGGACCGGTCTATCTTCCGTTCTTTCGATATTTGCTTTCAGCAGTACTTCTTTTTGTTGTGTTGAAAGCAAAAGGAACTTCCCTGAAACTCGAAAAATCCGATTGGATGAAAGTCACTTTGACAGCGTTGTTCAGTATTACAGTCTATTTTTATTTTGAAAATAGTGCCATCAAACAAATCGGATCCAATGAGGCTGCCATTTTGGTAGCGATGTTGCCGGTAGTAGCATTGATTGGGAATCGAATTTTTTTGAAACAAAAACTGTTGCCTCGCAATATCATCAGTGCAGTCATTTCGATTGTCGGAATCTATTTTGTCATCGGCGGAGTGCAGTTCGGAGAGAATAAAGTAGGATACTTCTATGTTTTTTTGTCCAATTTAAGCTGGTCTGCTTACTTAATCAATACCAAACCGCTCCTAAAAAAGTATGAAGGCTTGGTATTGACTTTTTATCAATGTTTGATTGGAAGTCTTGCTTTCGTTCCTGCCTTGCCGACAGACTACTTTTATTTTGACAAAATAGATATCGGAATCATCCTTCACTTTTTGTTTTTAGCACTTGTTTGTTCGGCAGTATGCACAGTCTGCTACACCTTTGCAATCAAACATTGCGGGGTTGGAATCTCAGCGTTGTGTTTGAACTTTATCCCTGTTGCCACATTCCTTTTCAGTTTTTTGATTCTAAGAGAAGTGATGAGGCCGATTCAGATGGTAGGAGCATTTATCGCGATTTCAGGATTGCTGTTGATGAAAGAAGACCAAGCGATTGATGGATAGAGGAATGACTGATAAAAAGGGACTAAAAATTTAGTTTATTATGCGATTCATTTGTTCTCTTTGTATCGTGACAAGTATCATTTGCGTTTTGAGAGATTGTTTCACATCATACCGAAACATGATCATTTTATCGTGATGCAATAGGATGAAACAAGATACAATTACAGAACGAGAAGGATATGAGATGACAGGTAGGAAGTTGTCATCGAATCAAAAGGAATAGGAGGTGTTGGAATATGATACAATTTAGCGGATATGGACTGATTATTGTAGTATTGGATTATTTTGGAGGAATATTTCTTCTCAGTCAGCTTTCGCCTTATTTGTTTAAGACATTCAAAGAGCAGTATATTGCACTCTTTTTCTTTCATATTATCATTACGATAATCAATTTTTGTTTGGTAAAGTATTTGAACCGCGAAGAAGTAAACCATACCGTCTTTGAGCTGAGATTGGAATATGCGGTACTTGCCACCGGATTACTACTTCTTCCGATCGTTATTATGATGGGAAAGGGGATTCTCTACTGAAGGTAGGATGATTTGGAGTTCTTTATGATGATAAAAGCAATGGATTACAATGGGAGGAATCAGATATGAGCTTTGATTTGTTTGTGTTTGAGAGAAGAGAGAATATCAAAACTTCTTTGGATGTATTTTCTTATCAGGAGGAGTTTACAGAGTATCGCGAGGATAAAGATTATGATTCTTTGACCGGTTGTTCGGATATTATTTCTCGTTGGGCGAAAAAAATCTTTGAAAAATTTCCACCGATGAACGGCGAATATGCGCCTCCTGATGAAATTGCTTATGCATCGGAAGAGTCGGAGAATCATTTGACGGATTACAGTTTGGGAGAGCATGGCGTATATTGTGCATTTTCATACAAAGTTTCGGATGAGGCACTGGAATATGTAAAGAGTATCGCAGATGAATACATGGTGGGAGTGTATGATATCCAAAGCAATGATGCGATTTTCGGCAAAGGCATCGAAATATTGAAGTATCGAACGGAACATCATGACGATACCGTATGTGACTGGGACAATATAGAACAATCCATTGATACCCTTGACAGTACAGAAAGAGGAACAAGCAATAGAGAAAATGCCTTCATCACAGCGTGGTTTGATTCGGACGAAACGAATTACAATTATATTCAATGCACACCGAACTATGTCTCTCATGGATTGTTTGGAAGACTGTTTCAAAAAAACAAATCTGACCATGTATCCGGCTATTTTTTTGAAATTACCGAGAATAACAGCTTATATCGCACCTTTGTTGAGGATAAGGATGACCTGAAAAAACTGATGAAAGCATGGTGTGTCGAAAGAAAAGACATAGATGTCGGCAACTATGAAAAAATTCTTGATTTATAGTGTCCATCGCATGTTCCAAGATAGACTTGCAAGATAGACATGGTATGCTTATGAAAACGGTATGCTTATGAAAAAGACAATAATGGGATGCATATAAAAAAGAGAATAAAAAGATATTGTCATTAGAAAAAAGCAGATTTGTTATAATATTTTTCATCCGTGAGCCATCAAAAATAGAAACCTTAGGTTTTGTTGTGTTTGTGATAAAAAATGGGTAAAGATATCAATAAAGAAGGGGGATTGATGCCAAATGACATTCAAAGAATGGATTCACAAATTTCATCCCGAATGTGAGGGTGATATGATGGAAGAGCAACTGATGGAAGAGTATGCGACTTGGCAAAAAACACACAGCGACTCCATGTGTTCCTTCTGTGCGACAGGAGAAATGCCGGAATCGTCCGACTTGGATGGAATTTTATAACATGTAATATTGTATAAGAAAAATTGTAATGAATTGGTGTCGAATGGTTTGTTTCGGTAGCAATTCATTTTTTTATTCCTCAGTCAATAGAGCACATGAACTGTTAGATTTTCCATGTTATTAGATATGAACGTTTGTCATGTGCTTCTGTTTTTGATAAATAAACAGTATGGTATCATCATGATATTCAACATTTGCTAACTGTTTTCAACGGATTAACGTAGTAGAGAAAAAATATGATTATCATCATAAAAACTTGCAAAAGGGTAAAAAAAATAATATAATATGCAAGATAAAGATTATCATTTTCTTATAATATTAAATATTAAAAGCAGGAACGATGTTCTTTATGTATAAAATGTGTATTGATTTTTCAATTCAACATCAGGATAGATAAGGAGATTTTTTATGAGAAGAAATTATATTTTTTCAAAAACAATGGCAGTTTTATTATCGGGGATTATAACAGTGTCTGCCTTGCCGTTGTACAGTTTTGCGGATACGATAAATGTGTCCGATACTTTTACCGATGTACAAAAAGGGAATTGGGAAGAAAACGGAATTATGAGTTTGGTTCACAAAGGCGTAATATCCGGATATCCGGATGGAACATTCAAACCGAATCAAATCACTAAAAGGGGAGAATTTGTATCTTTGCTAAATAAGATATTCGGACTAAAAAATTCTTCTGAAATAAAATTTACAGATGTTCCAAAAGAATTGTGGTGCTACGACGCCATTTGTGTAGCAGTTGGTGAGGGATACATAGCCGGATATCCGGATGGAACATTTAAACCGAATGCACCTATTACTCGTGAGGAATCAGCTGTATTGCTTGCCAAAATATTGGAAAAAAAGGGTGAAAAAATAGAAGGCAACATCGTTTTACCAAAAGATGAAATTTCTCCTTGGGCAAAAGAGGCAGTTGCTTTTGTGATGTCAAAAAAATTGATGTCCGGATATCCGGATGGGACATTCAAACCGACCCGACAAATTACAAGAGCAGAGTCTGCTGTGTTAATGAATCAAACTGATGAATATATCAAAGGAATTTTTTCAGGTAAGAATGACACAACCAATCAAAAAGAAGAGCCGAAAAAAGAAAATTATTCAAATCAGAAGGATAAGGGAGATTCTTCAGTTGGAGGAAGCGGTTCTATACAACCAAAAGAGACTCTGTCTATGTATCATCTTGAAAATAATTATTATGTTTTCAATGTGAAACCGGAAATGACAAAAGCAGAAATTCATAGCCTTTTGAAGAAACAATATCCTACATTGAAACAATATTATATCGGAAAGATTTTTAAGGACAATACAAAAGTCTTTTTGTATCTGGAAGATGGTGTTTTGAATTGTCCGTCATTGGCAGAAGTTCCGGAAGGAATCAGCGGAATCTATGTAGGTAAAGATGGAGAGTTCATTGGATATGAGGAAGGAAAAGAAAAGGGAAGAGTGTCTCTTTTTGTAGGAGAGGTGAAATTAGATACTCCGTTTGAAACAACGGAAACAGTGCTGGGGTTGAAAGGAAATGAAATCAGCGGAGGATTGGATTTACAAGCGAATACGAGAAAAATTGACGGTTTGAATTTTCATTTAGAAAAAACAGAAAAGAAAAGCATGGTCTATCAGTCTGCGATTGCTCAATCTTCATCTGTTAAATCAGAAATCTCTAATCTTGAAATTACAAACAACACCTTTGATTTCGGAAACAGTACCGTTTCTGCAAAAAATGCGATTATCATCACATCCAAAGTGGGTTCAGGATATTTGAAAATCAATCACAATACCGTCAAAGGGTGGGGTGCGGAAAACAACAGCACTTTTTACAGCAATTATGCGATTGCAATTAAGACACAGACAGAAGACGGTACACTTACTGAGATAAAAAATAATGAAATTTCGGATTACGGATATAACGGGATTTCAGTCAGTGCCGGAAATAGGGCAAGTGTTTCCATCGAAAATAATATTCTGAACAATCTCGGACAAAATGGAATCGGAGCAGCTTTATTTGGAAAAGGAGAAGAAGTTTCTATCAAAAACAACACCATTTCTCACTATGGTTCCAAAAAGATTATGGTAAAGAAAAGCTTTTTAAGTTCAGAGACAGTAGAGTCTGATGCGCATGAAGAGGGCTTGACGATAGGATATATCGGAGTAGTTCGCGGTGTAAAATTCAACGGCAAGTATTATAGCAATCAACAAAAATTCTTACAAGATTTGTCCCGTTTGAACAATATTGAAGAAAAAGAAATCAATGACAAGAACGAAGGAGTTTTGAATTGTACACCAATCAAACTGAGTCATGATTATAACTTTAGAAATCCGATAGAAGAAATTAATAAATCGTATTCAAGACTTCAAGATGCTGAGCTAATTATTGTAAAAGATGATGATGAAGATTTGCTTTTGCCAAATGAACAAATCAAAGAAAAGACGGTAAAATCATTAAGAATTGTGGGTGAGGGAAGCGGAAAGGTAATTTTGAATCAAACTCTTTCTATTACGGATGATTTGACAATCGATTTACCGAACTGTAATCTACAAAACAACGCAAAAGTGGACAAAGAAAAAGTGCATATTATCAGAATCAGAGATAATGATTACTCCAATTTTGTAATAAAACCTGAAATGACAACTATTCCGCTTAAAACAGTATCTTCTTTAGCAATTCAAATTTTGGATATTCAGGATAAAGAAGGAAAGAAAGTAGCAAAAGAGCAGTCTAACTTGACAAATAATATCAAAGTGTTTGTAAATGATGAAACATCGCCCGATTTTACAGTAAACGATGAACAAGACACAGTTATTTTGAACAAGAGCTTACTGGATCAGATATTGCGATTTGCGACAGTTAAGATAGAGTATCAAGATAACAAAAATAATGTTTCCGGCGTCAAAAAATCGTTTGATGTGAAAGTGGAAAACAGTTCTACTCTGAAAGCGGAATTTGAAAAAGAAGCAGAGCCGAGCATTATAGAAAGTTTTGCACCTGAGCAAGGCTTGAGAATAAAAATAACAGAAGTAAAAAATGCAAGCGGAGAGAGTGTTCAGCCATCTGAATTAAACCTAAAAGATGGCGTTTCTCTTAAAATTTCGTACCGTGAGGCAAAACCTGAAGATTTTGAAATTGATGGAGATACCATTACAATAAAAAAAGAATTTTTGGATACGGTTTCGGTACCGCTGTTTGCATTGACACAAGATGTTATCATTTCCGTTACAGACTTGCAACAGAAAGTGTTGGATGCAAAAGCAACTTTGAAAATTAAAGTTTTGAATCATTCCGGCGGAGAAGTAACTCCGATCAGCACCTTGACATTTACACAAGGAAAAGCACCTGAAAGCGGAATGACATTCAAAATAACAAGCTTAAGAAATGCCAAAGGGGAAGAATTAAGCAAAAATGAAATCGATTTAGAAAATTGTGTTGACATTGAGCCTTTCCCGGTAGATTGGAAAGATGACAGTCTTGAAAAACTGGAAGACGGTCGTATTCGATTCAACAGAAAGTACCTGTCGATTGACAAAGAGCAAAACACAATTACAATCAAAAAGGAATACTTGAACAAATTGGTTGTTAACGACAAAGATACGGAATTTGGAACAAAACAGATTATTGTAAAATATAGAGATAAAAGAGTAGGAATTGATTTTAGAAGCGATAAATTTTTGATTCATATCAAAAAAGCATTGAAACCGTTGAGCAATGATACAAGCATTGTGTCAAGCGAGTATACGATTCAAGGAGATAAAATCACTTCCGGAAACAGTTCTATTACGAAGAACACAACAGTATCGGAATTGATGAAACATATTCATAAAGGAAATGAAAGACAAGTGTTGAGAGTGTATGATAAAAAATATATTCTGAACGGGAAATTGGATAAAAATCATATCTATGATTATCGCAAATCTTATGAAAATATGGTAAGCGGAGATTATTTGGCAGTTACTGCAGAAGATGGAATTGCCGTCAAAGTTTATGAAATTTTGTTTGAGGGTTCAGCAAATCAATCTCTGATTTCTGTCAAAGACAGTAGTGTAATATTGAATTTGGGAGCTACCTTTATAGAAGTTGCGGAAAAGGTTACAACATCAGAACAATTGAAAGCTGCTTTGGAAGTGGTGCAAGGAGCAAGTCTTCAGGTATTAGATAAGCAGGGTAATTCTGTTTCTGAAATAAAAGACGGTTATCAACTCGTTGCACAAAAAGAAAATCAAAGAGAAGAAAGAATCATCAAATTAAATTATTCTAAAAAAACATATCGAGCTTTGATTATTGCAAATAGTGATTACGGTAACGAAAAATTGAATTTGGTGGGACCGAAAAACGATAAAGTGTTGATGAAAAAAGTTTTTGAAAATCAAGAAATTTCTTCCAATCCGTTTGAAAAAATTACAGTAGAAGAAAATGTAGACAAAGCACAATTTTTGGCAAAAATAAAAGAAGCCTTTGAAGGCGCAAACAGCAATGATGTCAGCTATCTATACTATTCCGGACACGGAAACAATATAGATGGAGTAAGTTACATCTGTACTACTGATTTGAAAGAGAACAAGGAAGAACAAAAACAAGCATGGATTAGTGTAAATGAACTTAGAGAAGCATTAGATGATGTACCCGGAATGAAGGTGTTGATATTCGATTCTTGTAACGCAGGGGGATTTATCGGCAAAAAGGTGGATGCGATTACGACGCCTACACCAAACTCCTCCAAAAATGCAAAGGAATTTAATGAAAATATCGAAAAAGTATTTGTAAAACAAGAAGAAAAATCAATTCATTATTTGACATCAAATGACTACAAGGTGTTGACAGCAAGTTCGGAAGACGAATATTCATTTGAAGATAAGAAAGAAAAAGTGGGAAAATTCACCAAGGTATTGTCTCAGGTTGCCGGAATCTATGGAAATGTAGTAGGTGATACAGATAACGACGGCAAAGTTTCTTTAGAAGAGGCATATCGATATCTTGAGGACAATGTTGTGTATACCTCCCATATTCAAGCATTTCCGCGAAATGACAGTTATACATTGTTTGAAGTCGGTGCAAATGCAAAACCGATCAGCAGTGATACTTCCGTTCAATCTACAAAACAAGCCGGAGAAGATGAGCTATTAATTATTATTCGTGGAAAACAGCGATTGATTCAATCGAAAATATTCCAAATTACAGAGAGAGTTACAGTAGAGGAATTTTTGAGTAAAATTGTAAAAGGTCATCCAAATCAACAACTAAGGGTTGTGAAAAAAGAGCTTCAAGGAATGATAGAAAAAAAGGGAACCGATTTACTGGAAAAATTGGATTTCTTAGAGGTGACGGCAGAAGACGGAACAAAAGCAAATTATATCATTACCGTGCAAAAAGCGACCGGCTCCGATGTTTTAGATATCAGCTCAAAGAAAGATGAAAAAGAGATTGCATATTATACAATTATTTATAATGCAAAATTGATAAAAAGCAGTTTGAAAAAACTTACAGAAGAGACGACTGTAGAAGAATTCTTATCCAATATCGTAAAAGGAGATGCGAAACAGACACTTTCTGTGATAGATAAAAACAAACAATCGAAAATCGACTCGGATAAACTGGCTTCAGGGGATAAATTGTTGGTTAGAGCAGAAAGCGGAAAAACGGCAGAATATACGATTATCTTGGATAAAAAACCTTTGGAGTTGGTATTCAAAGACAATGCCTTCAAGGTTGAGCATGGTGAGGGAGCTTTCGGCACAAAAATTGTATCTGACAAAAAAGAATTAGATACGAATGTAACAGTAGAAGAATTCCTGAATTTAATTGTGAATAAGGATAAATTCAAGAGTATAAAATTGAATAGCGGAAATGCCGATGAACCGAAGAAAAAAGACAAAAAACTGGAACAGGGAGATTATTTGCTTGTTGCAACGGGTGGTTATCCTAAGAGATATACTTTGATGGTTAAAAAGGCAGGAACACCGACTCTTCCGGAAGAACCGAAACCGCCGCAAGAAGAGAAAAATGAACCTGACTTTGGAGAGGATTTTGCAATTTCAAAAAATCAGTATGGTTTAGGAAGAATTGTTTCAAAAGATACAAAGATTGTGGACACGATGACAGTACAGGAATTTTTATCAAAAATGAAAAATAAGGATAAATTCCAAAAAGTTGTTGTGAAGAGCGGATGGGATGAAAAATCATCAGACAAGCCTTTGAAAAACGGAGATAGATTGTTTGTAGAGATGAAATCTTCAAATTCCGGAGGGTTGAGTGTAACACCTCCTCCACAAATATACACAATTGTAGTGGAAAAAGCTTCTGTTGAACCTCCTCAAGAAGAAATCAAAGAACCTGACTTTGGCGGGGTATACAAAATAGGAGTGCTTAATAAAAGTGAAATTATCTCCGGAACAAAAGAATTGACCACAGATACGACAGTAGAAGAATTTATCGCAAGTATCAAAAATTCTTCCGATTATGACAGTATTGTGATTAAAGAAGCTTATGAAGAGCATGTCAAAGAAAATAATAAAAAAATCGAAAGTGATGATAAATTGGTGTTAAAAAAGGGAACGCAGGAAAAATTGTATTATTTGAGAAATGTAACAAGCAGCGGTGGCGGTATTGTCATTCCCGGTATTCCTACACCCAATCCTCCGATTATAACACCACCTATTGTGACACCTCCGGAAAATAGCAAGTTGGATGATATTGGTTAGTATTATTGTAATGATAGTTTGATTATGTTGAAATCCTCTTTTTTAAGAAAAATAACTCTTAGAAAAGAGGATTTTATTGTATAGAGAAAACCTCCTAATTACTTTAGCGTTAGGAGGTTGAGGTTTTTTGTAGATTATTTAGTAGTCAATATCTTCCAAAATACCATTCAATTTGGCAATGGCAATGCCGTAGTTGGTAATTGGAATCTGTGAATGGACTGCCTGTTCGACACGACTCATCACATGTTTTTTGTTAAACATACAAGCACCGCAGTGAATGATGATATCGTAGGGGCTTAAATCGTTTGGAAAATCATTTCCGGAAACAATATCAATCTTCAAATCGGGATGTATTTTTTTTCGTAGCAGTCGGGGCAATTTTACTCGACCGATGTCTTCTTTGAGCGGTCTGTGGGAGCATGCCTCTGCAATCAAAACACGCGAGTGTTCATTTAAGGAATCCAATATTTGTGAACCGCGAATGAATTCCTCAATATCTCCTTTGTGCCTGGAAAACAGTACGGAGAAGGAGGTCAGTAAACTCTCTTCCGGTTTTTTGGGAAATACTTGTGCGAACAGTTGGGAATCCGTAATAATCAACTTGGGAGGTTTATTTAGGGATTCGAGGGCTTGGTCATACTGTTCGAATGTCGTTGAAATCACAATACATTGATGGTCCAGCAAATCACGAATGGTCTGTACTTGCGGTAAAATGAGGCGTCCTTTTGGGGCTTGGATGTCTTGGGGCATTACCAGCAGCACGGTATCAAGCGGTTTGACAAGGTGACCGCAGATGGATTCTTCTTTCTCTAAGGTAGTACTGATTGTTTGAAGTTCTTTCAGTAAAGTGTCGATATTTTCTTTGTGTAATGCACTGACACAAATCGGTTTCTTTCCGAATTCTGTTTCGATTACAAGAGCTAAGTTGCTACTGTCTACAATGTCGGATTTGTTCAGTACAAAAACAGTTGGGATGTTTTTGTCATGCAAATAGGTAATCCATTGTCGTTCTTCTTCAAAGGAACTGTCACTGAACAAGAAAATGGCAATGTCGGTTTGTTCTACGACCTGTTTGGTCAGCTCGATTCGTTCCGTTCCCAAAATACTGTTGTCATCAAATCCGGCGGTATCAATCAAAAGGCATGGACCGATCGGATGTAGCTCAATTGCTTTTTTGACAGGATCGGTTGTCGTTCCTTTCTGCTCAGATACCAGTGATACGGTTTGATGGGCAATGGCATTGATGAGCGAAGACTTCCCGACGTTTGTTTTTCCGAAAAAGGAAATGTGAATACGGTTTGCGTTTGGAGTTGTCTGCAATTGATTTCCTCCTTATCTTAGAATCTGAAATCACGGGAGCCGTGTTCCATTTGAAGGATATATTCTTCTGAGCGTCTCTTTACATTGGCATCCAAAATATGCGCCAATTCTTTTTGGATAAGCTGTTCTCCAAGTTTTTTCGTTTCGGGAGATGCATAGTCAAGAAGATACTCGGTCAATGTCATCAGTGAGTTTGGTTGACACACATTTCCGATTTGACCTGATTTTGCAAGAGCCATGAAACGATCTCCTGTACGCCCTGCTCGGTAGCAAGCAGTACAGAAACTTGGGACATATCCGGAGTTCATCAGCCAGTAGATGATTTCATCAAGGGTACGCTTGTCGCTGGTATCGAACTGTGCGGAGTTGTCTTCCAACAATTCTTTTTCGGCATAGCCACCGACACTGGTGGAAGAACCGCCACTGATTTGGGAAACACCGATTTCCAACACTTCTTCACGAGAGGATGCAGATTCTCTTGTGGAAATAATCATTCCTGTATACGGTGTGGAAATACGAATCAATGCAACAATTTTTTTGAACAGGGAATCAACAATTGCTTCCGGGAATTCGCTGACATCGATATCATCTGCAGGACGAATACGAGGAACGCTGATGGTGTGAGGTCCGACACCGAATTTTGCCTCTAAGTGTTCTGCGTGCATAATCAATCCGACAAAGTCATAGCGATATTTGTAAAGTCCGAACAATACACCGATACCGACATCGTCAATATCTCCTTCCATTGCACGATCCATTGCCTCTGTATGATATGCGTAGTCATGTTTCGGGCCGGTTGGATGAAGTTGCTCGTAGGTTTCTTTATGGTAGGTTTCTTGGAATAGGATATAGGTACCGATTCCTGCTTGTTCCAGTTTTTTGTAGTTTTCTACAGAAGTTGCGGCAATGTTGACATTGACACGACGGATTGCACCGTTTTTGTGGTGAATATTATAGATGGTGTCGATACTTTCCAAAATATATTCGATTGGAGAGTGAAGCGGATCTTCTCCTGATTCCAATGCAAGGCGTTTGTGTCCCATATCTTGCAGTGCGATTACTTCTTTTCTGATTTCTTCTTGTGTCAATTTTTTGCGACGAATATGTTTGTTCTTTTGATGGTATGGGCAGTATACACATCCGTTGACACAGTAGTTGGATAAATAAAGCGGTGCAAACAGCACAATTCTTCTGCCGTAGATACGCTCTTTGATTTGTTTTGCAAGTTCAAACATTTCAGCAAGGATTTGTTCGTCTTCACATTCCAGCAAAAGCGCTGCCTCACGGTGTGTTAAGCCTTGTTGTTTTTTTCCTTTTTCCAGGACTTTACGCATTAATTCCAAATTATTTTTATTTTTTTGTGCATACTCAATGGTATCCAAAATTTCTTGGTCGTTGATAAATTCTTCTGCACGGTTAGATGCAGGATTGTATCTTGTCATAATGATTCCCCTTTCATCAATAAATATAAGCTTTGTTGTTTTATTTCATTGAGTTTGTGTTCGAAAGATGTTGTGAGGTTACCTCGGTATTTTGCCAAGGGAACGAATCGTTGCTTCCAGTTCTTGTCGTTCTTCTTCGATATTGTTTACCTTAATTGCAGTTGGATAGATGTCGTACAGTTGAACATATTTCGGCGGAGTAACTTTTCGCATAATGACATTGGCGCCGCAAGAGAATATGTTGTTTTTTTGTTTGGTATCCAGTACACCGAGTGAAGTGGTTGCCGGAAGGTTCGCCTTCGGTAAGAGAATGCGAGCAATGGCAACTGCTTTTTTAGTCAATTCGGTATTTCCGGCGGAACAATCTCTGAGTTCCGTCTCCGGATGTGGGATAAACGGTCCGATTCCTGCCATATCGCATTGCAAATCATAGAGAAGAAAAAGGTCTTCTGCAATGGTGCGTAAGGTTTGAGTCGGCAGACCGATCATAAAACCGCTACCGGCGTCATATCCTAATTTCTTGATATCTCTTAGACACTGTGTTCGAGCGGCAAGGGTTCCACAAGGGTGAAGGTTGCCATAGAGCGAGGTATCAGCCGTTTCATGTTTTAGGAGATAGCGATCCGCTCCGCAGTCTTTGAGATAAGCAAGTTCTTCAAACGATTTTTCACCGCAGCTTAATGTAATAAACATATCGACTTGTTTTTTGATTTCCTTGACGATAAATCCAAGTTTTTCTACCGTAAAATAAGCATCTTCTCCGGATTGCAGGACGGCAGTAAGGTATCCCGCTTTTCGTGCGTGGATGGCTGTTTGTATCACTTCTTCTTCTGTCATACGATAGCGTTTGGCAGAAGAGTTGGTCGCATTCAATCCGCAATATTTGCATTTTCGTCTACAGTAATTGGAAAATTCCACAATCGCACGAATATCGATGTACTTACCGTGATGAAAATGATTGATTCTGTCGGCATAATCGAATACCGGAGAAAAGTCCTCTAATTCCAGCAAGGTGAGGATGTTTTCAACAGAGATATCGTCAATGAGTCTTTGGATTGCCGGATGTGTGTTCAATCCGTTACTCCTTTGATTTGGTATAAGAAGTCTTGACATTGACACCCTCGAGCATTCCTAATTTACCCGACAAGCTGCTGATTACATTGGTAGGCGCATCGACAATGACGCTGATTAAGGAAACTCCTCTGGTTTTGTAAGGAATCCCCATTCTACCCACAACATAACTTCCGTATTCATGGAGAATATCATTAAGAGCATTTGTTTTTGTTAAGTCCTCTACAATAATCCCAATCAGTGCTAAGCGATTTTCTTCCATTTTATTAACCCCCTTTATTTCATAAAAAAACCGTATGAAAGAAGATATATTCTGCTGTCATACGGTGTCGTACTTTTGGTTTTTTGATATTGTTTGCAAACGAATTCTTGATAAAAGATGTGAAAGGATAGAATCAAATTGATTTTGATAAAGTTTGTCATAGTTGTTCAGATAAAGATGTTTTTCCAAAGTTTTCTAAAAGGTTGTTTCAAAAACTTCTTATCTGAAATGATACTTATTTTCTCACATCAACCAACACAACTTTTGTTGTGGTAATTTTTGCAAACAAAAAACACCGCCTTGATACTATGGAACGAATCCATACTATTGAGTACGATACCGGTAAGTCAGGACATCTTTCTTTCAGAAAAGAACGATACATTCTTATCTTTCAGTCAGACATGATAGATGATTTCATATCCCACAGATTCCATTGTGTGAACTTCGTTTGCACGCTGCTCTCACTAAGAACCTTGGATACATGAGTATTATATCATAGTGGAATATAATACGCAACTTGTAACAGTACGGGAAGAAATTTTTGTGTTCTGTTTACAGAAGGATTATTTCAAAAACACAATCAACAAAAATTTTCTTTTGCTGATACTCTCTGCATTACTTTGCTACCCAAAAATTTCAAAAAAAAACATCCTCTTCAACATTGGAAGAGGATGAGATATGTTTAGAAGTATTACATTAGCATTCATTGGAAGGATTTAATACATTGACCGGTACCGATTTTGTTGCAGTTACTTTTTTGAGTACGACAAGTGTAATAAACATCAGTACAAAAGAAAGAGGTAACATAATAACGGCACTCTTTACAAATCCGGCAATCACATAGTTGACAAATGATACAACGGCAACTGTCATTGCATAAGGCATCTGCGTATTGACATGGTTGATGTGGTTACATTGAGCTCCCGCCGATGACATGATTGTCGTATCGGAGATAGGGGAACAGTGATCTCCGCAAACAGCACCTGCCATACAAGCGGAAATGGAAATAATCATCATGGTTTTGTCATGTCCGGCAAAAACAGATACTACAATCGGAATCAAAATACCGAACGTTCCCCAGGAAGTACCTGTTGCAAAAGCAAGTGCACAACCTACAACAAATACAAGTGCAGGAACTAAATTCATAAAGTGTCCGGCAGTATTTTTCATCACTTCCGACACGAATACAGTAGCACCGAGGCTGTCTGTCATAGATTTTAATGTCCAAGCAAAGGTTAGAATCAAAATGGCAGATACCATTGATTTGAATCCTTCCGGAATACATTCCATACATTCATGGAAAGAAAGCACTCGACGAGCGATATAGAACAGGATGATAAGAACCAATGCAATCAAACTTCCCAAAGACAATCCGAAGGAAGCATCACTACCTGAAAAAGCACTGATAAAGTCCATGCCGGTGAAAAATCCGCCGGAATAAAGCATACCTGCTGCACAGAAGAAGATTAAAATCAGAACAGGTATCACAAGGTCATTGACATTTCCTTTGCCTGAAATTTCATGTGAAGCGATATTTTCGTAGGGACGATCCGGAGTCGTATAGATATCTCCATTTTTGGCATTTTCCTCATGTGTTTTCATCGGACCGAAGTCAAAACCCATCCATGTGATGGCAAACATCATAAAGATGGTCAAAAATGCATAAAAGTTGTAAGGAATTGCTTGGATAAAAATTTGGAACCCGTCAGCACCCGGAACAAAACCGGTTACAGCTGCCGCCCAAGAAGAAATCGGTGCAATAATACAGATAGGTGCAGCGGTAGAATCAATCAAGTAAGCCAGTTTCGCACGAGAAAGTTTGTATTTGTCCGAAATCGGCTTCATCACACTTCCTACGGTAAGGCAGTTGAAGTAGTCATCAATAAATACAATCAGTCCCAATATAATGGTCAAAAACTGTGCGCCTTTACGAGATGAGATTCTTTTTTCTGTCCATTCTCCGAAAGAAGAAGATCCGCCCGTTGCATTCATCAGATTGACAATTGCACCCAAAACGACCAAAAAGACCAAAATACCGACATTATATTTATCTGACAGAACATTGATAATTCCCTCCGTCAGAATATGATTCATTGCACCTTCAATAGAAAAGTTGGCATAAAACAGTCCTCCGATAAAAATTCCGATAAAGAGAGAACTGTAAACTTCTTTTGTCAATAATGCAAGTGCGATTGCTACAATAGGAGGTATTAATGCCCAAAAAGTTGCATATAGAGCTGGGGGCACCTGTTTATCTTCCGCAAAAACCATCGAAGGGAATAAAATAAACAGTGAAAACAATACCATGAACATACGTGAATTTTTTGCGTTAAAACAGATCATAATAAACGCTCCTTTCTAAAAATTTGAGATGTTATTGTTTGATTTCCGTATTTGCTATCAAAGGAATAGGACATTCTGTTAGAAATAAAACAATACAAACTATTATATTTTCAAAATGAATATAATTTCAATAGTATACCATTGAAAGACAATTCAGTCAATTCAAATAAGCAGTATGTTACAATATTGTAAAAAATATTTTTGTGTTTTACCTTTGAACGAAGAATCAAAGGGTATTTTCTGAACGGACATCCTGATAACTTGCAACAAAGGGCTTATTTATTTGGCAAATAATAAAAAATTGACCAAATAATATTGAAATTTCAGCAGTTGGAAGGAATGGAAAATCCGGATAACGGGATTGGAATGCTCCATAAATTATGGTATGATATCAATACAAATATTTATTAAAAAGATACGAAATAATGTTATAAATCGGAGATTTTTGTTGAGGAATGGAATATAATATAAGTGAATGTATGATAGGTTCTTGATAAAAAGAAAAACCGTTTGCAATGATTGGTTCGCTAACAAGTTTAGAGAAAGGACGATGAGAAGATGAAGCGAAAAATTTATGATGATATAATCTATCTACTATTCTTTTGCGGATTGGTATTTGGCGGTGGAGTCAAATTGGTTTTGTATGGTTTGGGCTCTTTGTTTGGAAATTTTGATATAGAACTTCAGAGTAGATTCTTTTTTCATGAAGGCTTTCTTGTTTTTCAACAAGATGCATTTTGGGTTGTGTAGGCTCTGATATTGATTCCTTTGGTTATCATCAGAGTGTTTCAAAGTGCTTTTGAAGACAAGGTGGAATCTGTGAATCGGACAGTACCGTATGGAAAATTGTCTGACGGCTTAAGAACTGTAACATGGATCGTGAGCTGTTTTTTGGTGGACAGCATTCTCAAATTCTTTACTCCGTTCGTTGTATTTCTTGTGGCAAGAGATATGGATTCTATCAAAAGGCTATTGCTATTTGATGACGGACTGTTCAGTATCTATATCAAATTGTGGGCGATATTGTTACCGATAGTTCTATTTGTCATTCTTCCACGATACCGCAAAAGCTGTCAATGAGTTGTTAAGACAAGGAACAGAAAGTGATGAGTTGATCAATATAAAATAGAGTATGAAAAAAGTCATGTAAGGGGAATGTTGGATTTCACTTTGAAGGACTTTTGTTGGTAGTGTGTTTATGTTGTGATGGAAGTGTGTGCAATAGCTTTTCTTATCATCAGGTTTAATCGGATTCTTGTAGTATGCCACGTTCATCTGAAAAAGGCGTTCTACAGTTATTTCAACATAGGGTTCAATATTTTTTCAAAGATATCAATGCATCAGATTCATCGGTAGCAAAAATGTGTTAAGAATGGTATCATAGTGGAAAATACACAAAGGGTTAAGTTGTGATAGAAGGAGATACCCAAAATATGAAAAATTTTGAAGAGATGTCACCAAAAGAAATTATCACTTGTGCAATGACAGAGATTGCTGAATTTATGAAAGATGATGGATTTTGTTACAAAAAAAGCAAGTTGGAAATTCAGAAGGAATCTGATTTTAAGGTTTCTATATCTCCTCAAATGAATCGTAACAATCGAACCGGTATTGCTGTACAAGCCTTATTACAATGCTCTATTTTTGATAAGGAAGGCAAAGAATGTTTTTGGAGTAAAGGATTGGCTGTTTCAAATAAGAAACAAGATTCTTTCTGTTGGTTTGATTTTTATGGAATAGAGTCATATGAGCAATCAGTAAAGGAAATAAAAGAGATAATATCACAACATTTTTTACCTTTTATACGACGAATGGAGGATAATCCGATGGCGGTTGTACAAGAGGTTGCCGAGAAAGGTTTTTGTGTGTTTTCAGATGAACCTGTATACGATGCCGGATTTGTAGTTCCAACTGCCTTTTTGTTGAGATACGGAACTCATGAACAATTAACTCTGTCATTTCAAAACTATATTGACAGACATCAATTACCTTATGTTAAGACAAATATGCAAAAAGCAGTTGCTTTACTGAAAGAGAACAAAGAGGTAAAGAACAACGGTGAAAAATATTATGCGGAATTTGTTGTTAAGCATGATATAGAATTGAAATTCTAAATTTGGAGATGTTATGCTGAGGTGTGATATGTTAAAAAACAAAACGACACATTGGAGAAATGACAGATAAATGCTTGGGATGAGAACGTTTTTTATTGTTAAAAAATTATTTATTATTTTATTGCTTTATATTGAACAAACTGTAAAAATATGGTAGGATAAATACATCAAATACTGTCCTTTTATTAGGACGATTTTGATACAAGATAAGGCAATAGAGAAAACCGAGCAGGCAACTGAATAGGGTGTTTCTAGACATAGAATCAATTACCCCAACGGGGGTGTTGCAGTTTTGAAGGACAGATGCCCCTGAAAAGGAGTAACTGTCTTGTTTTTTGTTTGGAGGAGATTATGACAAAGTATGTATTTGTAACGGGAGGAGTCGTATCATCTCTTGGAAAAGGGATTACGGCAGCATCTCTTGGAAGATTACTTAAGGCAAGAGGCTTGAAAGTATCTATCCAAAAATTCGATCCCTATCTGAATTTTGATCCCGGCACGATGAGTCCGTATCAACATGGGGAAGTTTTCGTAACGGAAGATGGCGGAGAAACAGATTTGGATTTAGGTCATTATGAAAGATTTATTGATGAAAATCTTTCTATCAATTCAAGTGTTACCTCCGGAAAAATTTATTACAGTGTTATCAGCAAGGAAAGAAAAGGAGAATACTTGGGTGGAACCATCCAAGTCATTCCGCACATTACCAATGAAATTAAGGAGAGAATTCAGCGAGTTGCAAAGCACAACGAGTTGGATGTCGTCATTACCGAAATCGGTGGAACTGTAGGAGATATCGAATCTCAACCGTTCCTTGAGGCGATTCGTCAAATGAAGTATGAAGTTGGGGAAGAAAATGTTTGCTATATTCATGTGACACTTGTTCCGTACTTAAGACGAGCAGGCGAGCTCAAGACCAAACCGACGCAACACAGTGTCAAAGAACTACGTTCTATCGGGATTCAACCTGATATTGTCGTTTGCAGAACAGAAGAAGAATTGACAGAAGATATGAAGGATAAGATTGCTTTGTTCTGTAATTTGAAACCGAATCATGTGGTTCAAAATATGGATGCAGAGACTTTATATTCTGTCCCTTTGATGTTACAAAAAGAAAAATTGGATCGTTTGGTAATTGACCGTCTCGGACTGGATGCCAAAGAGGCTGATTTGACCGAATGGATTGCTATGGTGGAGAGAGAAAAGAGTTTGACCGAAGAGTGTACCATTGCATTGGTAGGAAAATATGTCGAGCTGAAGGATGCCTATCTTTCGGTAGTGGAGGCACTCTACCACGCAGGATTGGCAAACGGAATTAAGGTAAATGTGAATTGGATTAACGCAGAAGAAATCGAATCTTATACAGACCGACAAATTCAAGAACTATTTAAGAATACAGACGGAATCTTGGTTCCGGGAGGATTCGGAGATCGCGGAATCGAAGGAAAGATTTTGGCGGCAAAATATGCAAGAGAAAACAATATCCCTTATTTCGGAATTTGCTTGGGAATGCAGTTGGCAGTGATTGAATTTGCAAGAAATGTTGCCGGAATTCAAGATGCGCATAGTGCAGAACTCAGTGCAACGACTACCAATCCGGTTATCAATTTGATGCCGGAACAGGCAGATATTGAAGAAAAAGGCGGTACCATGCGTTTGGGAGTATATCCTTGCAAAGTGTTGGAAGGTACCAAAGCGATGGAAGCTTATGGAAGCAATTTGATTTATGAGCGTCACAGACATCGCTATGAATTCAATAATGATTACGAGACAGAGTTTGAACGCAACGGCATGAAGTCAATAATATTTACAGACAGCAATTAGAAAATAAAGGACTTGTGATTTCAGGTGTGTCTCCTGATGACCGCCTGGTAGAAATTGTGGAAATTCCGACTCACAAATGGTATGTTGCTTGTCAGTTCCATCCGGAATTTAAATCAAGACCGACAAAATCACATCCGTTGTTTCATGATTTTATTCAAGCGACAATGGATAAGTAACGGGATGATATCATTCTGAAATAAATGAGGTAGTATTTTTTGAGAGATAACAGACAGCCTTAGCGAAAAATGGGGGCATTTTGTGATAAGGCTGCACTTCGAGAGAATGGGGCGTTTTCTTAGGTGCTGTCAGGGTTTCTCAAGATGATAATATACAAAATAAGTAGTAATTTTATGGGAGGTTTTTTGTATGAATCAATTGTATACGGATATTATACAAATTAGACAGAATGTATTTGCAGAAATCACAAGGATTGCGTATTCAGATGAAGATTTAATTGAAGCATTAGAGAATGCACCGATGAAAATTTTGCCGGGAGAAGTATCTGAACGCCGTCAAAGCATTTTCAAAGAAAGAGCAATCGTTGGGGAAAGATTGCGTCTTACTTTGGGATTACCGGTTAGAAAAGCATCTGAATTCAGAAGACTTTCAGAAGGTATTAAAGCAATTGACGAAACAGAACGCGTGTATGAAGCACCGCTTGTAAATGTAATTCCGTTTGCTTGTAATGCTTGTCCTACAAAAGCTTTGGAAGTAACTTCCACTTGTAGACAGTGTATGGCGCATCCATGTATTCAAGTTTGTCCGGTCGGAGCAATTACAATGGGCGAAACACAAACTCACATCGATAAAGAAAAATGTATCAAATGCGGAAAATGTAAAGAAGCTTGTCCGTACAATGCAATTATACAATATGACAGACCTTGTGCAGAGGCATGTGGTGTGAATGCAATCGGCAGTGATGAATACGGAAGAGCATTGATTGATCACGATAAATGCGTATCTTGCGGTCAATGTATGGCACACTGTCCATTTGGAGCAATTGCAGACAAGGCACAAATCTATCAATTGGTAAAATCTATCCGAAATAAAAAACAAAAACATATCGCAATTGTTGCACCGGCGTTCGTTAGCCAATTCGGAGATAAAATTACACCTGCACAAGTATTTGAAGGAATCAAAATGTTGGGATTCGATGATGTTGTAGAAGTTGGTTTGGGAGCAGATATTGCAACAATCAACGAAGCAAAAGAATTCTTACATGTTGTACCGAATGAACTGCCATACTTGGCAACAAGCTGTTGTCCTGCTTGGGTATCTATGGTAAACAAAATGTTCCCGGAAGTAGTGCCGCAAGTATCTGATGCATTGTCTCCAATGAAATTTACGGTACAACATATCAGAAAAACAGATCCGGATGTAAAAATCATATTCGTAGGACCTTGTGTTGCCAAAAAATTGGAAGCACTCGGAGAAGAAATGAAATCTTATGTGGATTTTGTTATCACATTTGAAGAGTTGATGGGAATGTTTGTTGGAAAAGGTATTGATTTGGCTGCTATCGAAACAGACAATGTAATCAATGACTCATCTGCAATCGGAAGAGGTTTTGCACAAGCCGGAGGAGTTGCCGGAGCGGTGCAAGCATATATCAAAGAAATCGAACCGGAAAGAGAATTGATGTTAGAAGCGGCAGACGGATTGCATGATTGTGTGAAATTGGCACGTCTTGCAAAAGCAGGAAAGAAAAACGGATATTTAATTGAAGGAATGGGATGTCCGGGTGGATGTATCGCAGGTGCAGGAACATTAGCTCCATACAACAAAGCACAAAAAGCATTGAACAACTTTATGAAAGCTGCAGAATATCAATCACCTACTCAAAATCCATTGCTTGATAAATAAGCATCCTATTTTGAACATGATATCAAAATAGAATAGCATGACAGAAGATGAAATCATAAAAACTGTGGTTTCATCTTTTTTTGTTCAAAAAAGATAGGTGATTTGAGAATTTTGGTATAAAATGGAAAATATAGAGAAACAGAGAAAGGAAGGTACCGAAATGAAAAAAGCATATATCTTTGATTTAGACGGAACCTTAGTGGATTCGATTCCCACCATTTCGCATTTTGCAAACCAAGCATTGATACAGTACGGATGTAAGCCGGTGGAAGAAGATTTATATAAACTGTTTTTGGGAGAAGGTTCGGTTAAATTAGTACACCGTTTGTTGGACTCACAGGGAAAAGATATAGAAGAAAATTTTGAAAAAGTACACACCATGTATAACAAAACATATGATGAAGATTATCTCTATCTATGCAAACCGTATGAAGGAATTACAGAACTGATAGACGAATTGAAAAGACGGAAGTATATCATTGCCGTGCTATCCAACAAACCGCACAGTACCACTGTAAAAATTATTGAGGCATTGTTTGGCAAAGGAACATTTACCAAAATTTATGGGCAGAGAGAAGGAATTCCGTTGAAACCGGATGCACAAGCCTTACATTCGATATTGGATGAGTTGGAGTTATCGAAAGAAGAATGTGTCTATATCGGCGACACGAAGACGGATATGTTGACAGGAAAAAATGCAAATGTATTTACTGTCGGAGTATTGTGGGGATTTCGAGATCGAGACGAATTGGAACAATATCAGGCGGATGTCATCATTTCATCACCGGAAGAGCTGTTGACAATAGAGTAGACAAATTTTTGGTCATATCAATACAGCAAATCGAAGGAATGATATCAGAAAGGAACATCAAACAATGTTTTTATTTGTATTAGAAATTATGGGAAGTATTGCATTTGCCATTTCGGGTGCAATGGTAGCAATCAAAAAAGAATTTGACCTGCTTGGAGTCATTGTACTGGGGATTACCACCTCTATCGGAGGAGGTATTATTCGTGATGTGATTTTGGGAATTACGCCACCCAAAACATTTCAAAATTCAATTTATGCAAAAGTTTCTATCGTATCTTCCGTCATCGTATTCCTTTTTGTATATATCAATCGAAGTAATATGATGAAACGGGAAATTAAAGTGCTGTATGAAAAACTACTTTTGATATCCGATACAATAGGATTGGGAGTATTTACAGTGGTTGGAATTAACATCGCATACAGTCAGTTGGAAGAGCCGAATACATTCCTATTCATTTTTGTAGGAGTTCTGACCGGAGTAGGAGGGGGACTGTGCAGAGATATGATGGCGGGAAACAAGCCGTATATCTTTGTGAAACATATCTACGCCAGTGCATCTATCGCCGGTGCGCTTACGACGGTATATCTTTGGGAAGTCACCAATAAAAATATTGCGATGATGTGTGGAATAGCAGTTGTTTCCATCATACGATTTCTTGCAGCACATTTTGAGTGGAATCTACCTAAGATAAAGAGAACAGAAGAGAACAATAATAGAATGATGATTCAGAAGTGAAAAAACTAACTTCTAAAAAAAGGCATTCAAAATTAAGTATTCAAGTTGGTATTGCTTTGGTATATTTTAAAATAGTGTTTATACTAATATTCCTTAGGATTATGGAACAATTAAGATAAAAATACTGATGAAAGGTAGAAAATGCATAAAATTATAAAAAAAGACACAGAAGAAATAAAAGAAATAAAAAATAATGCTTGTAATTCCAATGTATTAGAAAGTTTTTATCAACACTTTTTGTCCTATAGGCCTTTGTTACCGAAAAATAGGCGCTGATGTTCTGAAACAAAAAACAAGAGATGGTCTTATAAAACCATCTCTAAAAAAACGTTCCCGATTTTCATTAAACTTAGAATTATTTGCTATTTATAGGTGTATTTTCTGGATTAATGATAAACGGCTTCCACACATCAGGCTCTGACTTCTGTTTATATCTTGCATATAGCCAAAATCCTATGCCTATGACAGCATATCCCAATAATGTAAGCCAAGCTCCTACCTCCATAGCCATTACAGAAGCAATCAAAATCCAAATGCAAAACAAAACTCCGACAGTAGCAACAATATTCGCATGCTTAACGTAAAATGGTCTTTCCCAGTTAGGTTGTTTTTTTCTCAACTTCAAAAAGCTCAACACAACCATCAAGTAAACCAATCCTGCTGCAATTCCATATATTGTATAAATATAATTTACCCAAGTTTCTGGTGCAAAAACGGTGAAATAAACCGATGTTACACCTACAAGAATATTCGCTATATGGGGCTGACCATTTTTATTTATCTTTGCAAATACAATGGGAAACTGTCTTTGCTTCGCAGCTCCATATAATGTACGTGAAGCCGAAAGCCAAAAACCTGACAAGGTAGTTAAGCAAGTTCCTGTTCCCATAACTACGAGGACTACTCCTAACCAGTGTTTTCCTATGATATCTGCAACCCTTGGATCTACAACATCAGTTTCAGCTACCCATTGCTGACTAACAATCCCTCCTACTCCAATTACCGCAAGACAATAGATCAAAACTGTCAGAAACAAAGAACCAATAAAAGCTACTACAAGCCTTTTTCTTGGAAAATTCGTTTCTTCCGATAATTGGGGAATCAAATCAAATCCTACAAACTTCATGACCAAAAGCCCTACCGCAGCACTATATCCACTGAAACCTTTTGGAAATATAGGTTTCAGTGTATTTATGCTCCATTGCTCACTCCCGATGAATGTTATTGAAGCTAAAATAGAAATGATCAGTGTGGACCAAAATAATACATTTTGAATTCTTGCTAAAAACTTGATTTCAAAATTCGTCAAGATAAACCAAACTAAAAGAATCACTGCCGCAATAATTTTAACCTGCAAAAATGTTACCGGAAACAAGTATCCCAACATACTCGCTATCCCATAAGATACAGTAGGCATTGCCATAATGTACAAAAGCATTACACACCAAAAACACAGCCAACCCGAATTCCATCCGAAGGAATTCGATATCCAAATATTAGCTCCTCCGGCATAAGGCAACATACCTGTCAACTCAGCATAAATCAAACACAAGGATAAAACAAGTATGGCACAAGTAATCAAAGCTACCGAAGAACCTACACCGCTCAGTTCAAACCATAATTTAATCTCTACCATCCATGCTGCGATCATTCCTCCCGCAGCCATTGCAATAACCTGAAATAGTCCTAATTCTTTCTTGAATTTATTTTCGCTCATGACATTCTCCTATTCCTAATTTAGACAAATTAAGTTTTTTTGTTTAAGTTTATCAAATCAAAACCCTTTGATTGTACCAATCAAATTTATTTTCGATTTGACTTTTCCAAAAACTTTCTTATCCACACCAAAGAGCAGCTTTTAAATTCAACCTCAAACTTCGCATATAATAAAGTGAAAAAAAGCTTAAAATATCAATCAAAATCAAAAATAAAACAGCATGAAACCGTCCTATTTGGTATCATTGAATTACAAGAAAAACAACACACAGAGAAGGATTATGCTATAAACAATGACATAACACAAACTATCCAAAAATGGAACGGGATTTCCCAATAGGTACAACCATTTTTTTAACGCTTTTCCATTTTCTCAGCCTTAAGAACATCCAATGTCTACAAGAAAGGAAGAAACCCCGTTCTATTGGTGCTACTATTCTAATTATGAGACATCCTTCTAACCTTGATGTTCCATCTGGAAAAGAAATAACAGTAATTACGTATAACCCTTCAAGTTCAAATAAACTACTTTCCTATAGCTTTTCTTTTATCAGTTTGATTATATCCTTTGCTTCCATTACATAGGTATAAATAATATTCATAATTTTCAGTTCTGTGTCATGCAATTGCATATCTGGAGCTGCACAGGCATCATCTATCGTAATGACTTGATATCCTGCATCAGCCAAACCTCTTACCGTAGAGGCTACACACTGATCCGTTACAATTCCACACACTACCACTGTTGTAATTCCCATATTTTGTAGTAATTGTAAATAGTTTGTTCCTGTCGTAACACTATCTGTTGTCTTGTTTACAACAATTTCATTTTTTGTAAATTATGATAGACTGAACAAGTTCTATGGAGAGATGTCCGAGAGGTTTAAGGAGCACGCCTGGAAAGCGTGTATACGGGAAACCGTATCGGGGGTTCGAATCCCCCTCTCTCCGCCATCTTTAATTTTGAATCAAAATTTGCAATTCTGATGAAACGCTAATGAAAGGCGTTTTATTTTTTTGTTTAGATTTGGGAAACAATCGAAAATCGTTATACTAAAATCTGAAAAATACGAAAAAACGAGTGAATTGAAATAAATAATAAATTGAAATTTTAAACAAACACCTTCTTTGAAGATTGTTGTTGAAGTAATGAAAACATTGTGACAAATGCTCTTTAAGATAGATTTCGTCATGGATAGTAACTTTAAATAATGACAGAAGGCGTTTGAATAGAGGTGTAGTATAAAAAAGGAACAATTAAGATTACATTTATTCTGTTTCGTGAATCTTACTGTAGAGAACAAAACGCCAGATAGCAGAAATGAAGTCAGATCTTTTGTAAAACAGACATTCTAAGAGAAAGTTCAATGTCTGTGGTATTTATTGATTATACAGTGACATAGTTAAGAAGAAGACCAATCCAACGAAAGTTACTTGGAGAGAAGAAGAAAAAAAGAAAAGGAAAAAGAAAGAATAGAGGAAGAAAAGAATTGACAAAGAGAAGAAGATATGATAAATTGAACACACCATCGAGGTAGGAGAGGCAGCATCAAAACAGACAGCAGAAAAGAAAGCAGAAAGAGCCGATAAAAAAGATAAAAAAAGATGTTGACAAACCGAAAAAGAGATGGTAATATAGACAAGCAGTCCGGCGAGGTAGAAAACCACAGAGGGCAGCGAAAAAAGAATGAACCTTGAAAACTAAACAGCAGAAAAAAACAACCAAGCAATTGAAAAATTGCAAAGCGAAAAACCACTTAATCGAAAGATTAAGGAAAAAGCAAACCGGTAAATAACTTTGAAGTTGTTCAAGAGAACAACCGGAGCAAAAACTGAGAAAAGATTAAAACGAAGAGTTTGATCCTGGCTCAGGATGAACGCTGGCGGCGTGCTTAACACATGCAAGTCGAACGAACGACTATTAACAGAACCTTTCGGGGCGAAGATGATAGAAGTTAGTGGCGGACGGGTGCGTAACGCGTGGGTAATCTGCCTTTGTCAAAGGAATAACTATTCGAAAGAATAGCTAAAACCGTATAACATATTAATAGGGCATCCTAATAATATCAAAACGATAGTGGACAAAGATGAGCCCGCGTCTGATTAGCTAGTTGGTGAGATAAAAGCCCACCAAGGCAACGATCAGTAGCCGACCTGAGAGGGTGAACGGCCACATTGGAACTGAGACACGGTCCAAACTCCTACGGGAGGCAGCAGTGGGGAATATTGCACAATGGGGGGAACCCTGATGCAGCGACGCCGCGTGAGCGAAGAAGGTTTTCGAATCGTAAAGCTCTGTCCTATGAGAAGATAATGACGGTATCATAGGAGGAAGCCCCGGCTAAATACGTGCCAGCAGCCGCGGTAATACGTATGGGGCGAGCGTTGTCCGGAATTATTGGGCGTAAAGGGTACGTAGGCGGCCTATTAAGTCAGGTGTGAAAGCGTGAGGCTTAACCTCATTAAGCACTTGAAACTGGAAGGCTTGAGTGAAGGAGAGGAAAGTGGAATTCCTAGTGTAGCGGTGAAATGCGTAGATATTAGGAGGAATACCGGTGGCGAAGGCGACTTTCTGGACTTTTACTGACGCTCAGGTACGAAAGCGTGGGGAGCAAACAGGATTAGATACCCTGGTAGTCCACGCCGTAAACGATGAGTGCTAGGTGTTA
>ERZ773008.215-NODE-215-length-41087-cov-8.565412_pt1 | contig 41087 bp, 23 predicted proteins | sample MGYA00580664_ERZ773008 | MGnify/ENA primary metagenome ERZ773008 (study PRJEB29015, sample SAMEA2738016) | human oral metagenome | biome: human oral; feature: human-associated habitat; material: dental | place: China | collected 2048 ...
TCGAATCCGTGTTCCTGGAACTGACCGAGGACGAACGCCTCACCACCACGCAGGGGAGGGCCGTGGCGTGATGCTGAATCTGCTGCGCGCCGAGCTTCTCAGACTGATCAGCAACCGGAAGGTGGCAGTGCTGGGAGCGTTCGTGCTGGGTCTGGGTTTCTGGATCTCGGCCTCGATGGCCGTGACCCTCAAGCCCTACACCGCGCTCGAATGGGAGGAGGCGCAGCGGCAGTCCAACGACGCCCAGATAAACCTGGAGGTGATCTGCGGGTCGAGTTCGTCCAGCAGCGACTGCACGGCGCTTCCGACGAACATTACCGTGGAGGGGTTCCTGCGTCCCCAGATGGGCTTCGAACAATTCGTCGTCGTTTCCCTCGAACTGACGATGCAGATGGGTCTGCTCATCGTGGTGGTCCTGATCACAGTGATGGTAGGGGCCGAGTTCAGCACTGGCGCCATCGGCACCCAACTGACCTTCATTCCACGCAGGCTGCCTCTGCTGTGGGCGAAAGCCCTGGCATCGGCGATCTGCGGGGTCTGCTTAATGGCCATCTGGGCGGCAGCCATGGTGCTCCTGGGAGTGTTCTTCTACCTGAACGTGCGCGGAATCGAGGGCCTGACCGCCAGTTCCCTGCTGGGTGCACAGGTTGGGCGTGCACTGCTGGCTGGGGCCGTGATGGGGATGCTGGCGGCGCTGGTGACGATGGCCCTGGCGTCAACGGCCAAGACGTGGGCGCTGATCTCCGCCGTTCTGGTGCTCTCCCAGTTCCTTGAATTCTCCAAGGACGTCGCCCAGACCGCCTGGTTGCTGCCGACCACCAATGCATTCAGCCTCATCAACGGTGATTGGAGCCGCACCATCTACAACGGCGAAGGGGTACGGCAGGAAACGATCCCGCACATCGACTACGGATACTCGCTGGGATACGCGGTCTTCTGGCTGGTGGTCTTCGGGATCTGGGCGTCGGTCAGCTTCTCGCGCCGCAACATCCTCAAATAGCCTGCGAGGTCCTTCCCCGAAGTTGGTTGAGCCGGGCTGCTCGCTCTGCGAGTTGGTCGTGTCGAAACCATGGTGGGCGTGCCGGGGGGTTGGGTTCGTTTTTCGGCTGTGGGTGGTTTCGACTCAGCCGTTCGCTGGCGCTCACGTGCTGGCTCAACCGGCTTCGGGGAATGAATGCTCACGTGCTGGCTCAACCGGCTTCGGGGAATGAATGCTCGCGGCCTGGCTCAACCGGCTTCGGGGAGAGGATCAGTCCTGGGCGAGGGCCTGGACGGGTGGGATGCGGCTGGCGCGACCGGCGGGTCGCAGGGAGGCAAGGATCCCGACGGCGGCCGCGAGGACCAGCATGCCGACCAGCGGCAGGACCGGGATCGTGGGGGCGATCGAGGCGTCCTGTCCCAGGACCGCCAGGAGTCCGGCGTGTCCGAGACCGGCTCCTGCCAGGCATCCCAGGACGCCAGCCAGCAGGGCCGTCAGCAGACCCTCCACCGTGATGAGGCGCCTGATCTCGCTGCGGCAGGTGCCTGTGGCGCGCAGCATCCCGATCTCGCGGGTGCGTTCCAGGACGGCGACGTCGGTGGTGTTGGCCAGGCCGCTCAGGGCGATGATCAGCGACAACCCCAGGACGGCGCTGACGACGACCGCCACCTGGTTGAGCTGTTTGGTGAAGAGGTTCACGGCGGCGGCGCGCCCGGTGACCATCATGCCCTGCCCGCGCACGAGTTGGCGGATGGCCTTCTCCGGTGCCTCCGACGAGCCGTCTCCGTGGGTGCGGACCCACATCACGCTGTCGCTCGCCTTGCCACCGGTGAGACGTTCGGCGGTCGCGGGGGTGATGACCGCGCCCCAGCCCTCCCGCACCCGGGCGGTGACCTGGACGCTACCGCCGGGGCCGGTGAGGGTGACCTTCGTGCCGTCGGGGATGTCGTAGATCCCACCGACGACGAGGGTGTCGTCGTTCAGGTCCTCCAGGCCCGCGGTGGAGCGCACCACCGGTGCGATCGCCTTGGTGTCGACGGCCAGCACGTGGAACTCCGAACTCTCGGAGCCCGCGGACTCCTGGGTGACGCGGAGGTTGGGGATCGCGATGGCCGATTCGACGCCGTCGACGTGCTGAATGTTCGAGGTCAGCGCCGCGGTGTCGGTCTCCGCGGTGACGCCCTCGACGGTGACGTCGATGGGAGCGTGGTTGTTCATGTAGGCGCCCCAGGCGGAGTTGAACGACAGGATGCCGACGAAGAGCACCGAGCCGGCCACGACACTGACCAGCACGGAGGCGGCCGAAGACGCGGAACGCGTGGAGTTGCGCGCCAGGTTCCGGGCAGCGAGCTGCAGGATCGGCCGTTTCCCGGCCCCGGGCAGCCGCTCGACGAGGGCCGCGGTGGCGATCACCAGCAGGGGCAGCGCTCCCAGCAGACCGATCAGGACGAGCACACCACCGGCTGCCGCGATCACGATGCTCTTCCCGCTGACACCGAGGAAGGTGACGGCGATCCCCGCCACCAGGACGAGGGACGCGAGGAAGCCGACCCGGATCATCCGGCGGCGCCTGCGACGCGGATCTGAGGAGTCCGCGACCTGCCCGGTCAGGGCGACGAGCGCTGAGACGCGGGTGGCGCGACGGGCGGGTCGCAGCACCGCCACGAGGGTCACGAGGGTGCCGAGGAGAACGCTCAACCCCAGGGCGACCGGGGTGATGGTGAGGTCACGACCCTGAAGGCCTTCGACGATTCCGGAGTTGATGATGGCGGCGGCGATCCCCGTTCCCAGGGCGGCGCCGGCGACGGAACCGGCCACGCCGGTCAGGGCGGCGGTGCGCAGCACGGCCCGGAAGGTCTGGCGGCGGGAGGCGCCGACGCAGCGCAACAGGCCGATGACACGGGTCTGGCGTGCAACGAGGGTGGTGAAGGTGGTCGTGATGACGATGATCGCCACCACCGCGCACACGGGTGCCAGCAGGTTGATCAGGGTGCTGGTGGTGGAGCCGCCCGCGGTGTCCTTGACGGCGTTCTGGGCGATCGTGTCCTCGGCGGTGCTCACCGTCGCGGTGGAACCGGTGGCGCGGATCACATCCCCGACCTGACCGCGGAGCGCGCGCACGTCGGCGCCCGGTTTCGCGGTGACGTAGAGGTTCTGGTAGTTGGTGTCGGTGCCCATGGCCGCCAGCTGTTCCCGCGTCGCGTACAGGGCATCCTCACCCTTGTTGCCCGAGACGATCCCCACCACCTGGACGCTGACCGTGGTGCCGTCGTGGTTCTTCAGACGCAGTGAGTCACCGACCCCGAGTCCGTGGGCCTCCGCCAGGTTGGTGTTGACGGCGGCCTCACCAGCCCCGGTGGGCAGTTTCCCGGAGGCCAGCGTGGTGAAGTCGGTGAGGACGGGGACGCTTCTCAGGATCGCCTTGGAACTCGCGGTGCTCATGAGCTGCGGGGGCAGGTCGAGGTCCAGGACGTCCCAGGTGGTGCCCCGCGCCGCGGCGACCCCGTCGAGGGCCCGGACCTGGTCGAGAACCTGCGCCGGCAGGTGTTCCCGGCCTGAGGTGACGACCAGGCTGGCGCCGTCCAGGTCCTGGCGGGCGCTGGCCTCGAAATGGGTCTTGAACGAATCGGAGGTGATGAACGCGAAAGCGATCAGGGCTGCGCTCATGGCCACCGCGACGAGGGCGGCGACGGTGCGGCGGAAGTCGAGGAAGGAAGGCATCAGCGAACCTCCCCCTGGCGACGCGGCTGCCCGGCCACGGGACGGCCTCCGGGCGGCGGGGCCTGGAAGGCGCTGCCGCGACGGATGTACCTGTCGTCGATGATGCGGCCGTCACGCAGCCGCACGACACGGTTGGTGGCAGCAGCGGCGTTCTCGTCGTGGGTGACCATGACCACGGTCTGCCCCAGCGTGTCGCACATCCGGGCCAGGACCTCCAGCAGCGAATCCGAGGACTCCGAGTCCAGGGCGCCCGTCGGCTCGTCGGCGAAGACCACCTCGGGACGTCCCGCGAGGGCCCTGGCGACGGCGACGCGTTGCTGCTGGCCGCCGGACAGCTCCGACGGGCGGTGCGTCAAGCGATTCTTGATGCCCAGCGCCGCGATGATGGCGTCGTACCAGCCCTTGTCGGGGGAACGGCGCGCCAGGCGAAGCGGCAGGAGGATGTTCTCCTCGGCGCTGAGACTCGGCAGCAGGTTGAACGACTGGAAGATGAACCCGAGCATGTCGCGGCGCATCCGTGTGAGGTCGTCGTCGTTTATGCCGGTGATGTCGCGGCCCGCTACGCGGCTCTGCCCACCGTCGGGGACGTCCAGGCCCGCCAGGCAGTGCAGGAGCGTCGACTTCCCCGACCCGGAGGGGCCCATGATCGCGACGAACTCGCCCCGCCGGACCGAGAAATTGACGTTGTCGAGGGCGACGACCTGCGCCTGCCCGGAACCGTACGTCCTGCACAGACCCCGGGCCTCGACGACGATGTCGGACCGGCCCTGGCGGGTCGGGTCACCGAATGGGTGGAGCTGTTCCTGAGAGGGCATCGCCCAAACCTTTCTCTTGCGTCCCGGAGGTCCTCCGGCCTGACGTGAAAAAGGCTAGGAATCAGCGCGATGCCCTCCCATTCCCCGAAGGACGGAACTCTCGGAAGGCCTCCTACCTAAGGAGGAGACGCGGTCGCGGGGTGGGTTGGGTATTCGGGGTGGTTCCAACGCGGGCCGCTCGGTTCTCGCGGCCCGGCTCAACCAGCTTCAGGGGAGGGAAGTTGGTTGAGCCGATACTCACGAGCCTCAGCGAGCGGGTCGTGTTGACACCATCGTGTGGGTGCAGGAATGTCGCAGCCGGGTTTGTTCGATATGACTCCTATCTCACCTTGTCGCCCATGTGGATGGGTTCGCTGGCCACTTCGCCCTCGATGTGTTGCATGTCGTCGGCGCGTAGTTCCGTGGCGTCTGGTGTGGCGGGAAGCCAGGAGGTTGCGGTGTAGGTGGTGCTTTCCATTCCATCCTTTTCGGTTGTTGTTGCTGTTCGTAGCAGAATCCCGGGACTGGTTGGCAGGATCACCTCGGTTGTGGATAGGCCGGTGATGTCGACGGTGGTTCCGGTGTCGAGGTTGATCAGGTCGCGGGGGAGTGCATCCAGCTCTTTCGTGCGTTGCGTCTCTTCCGGCGTTGTTGTCGCGTCCCTTTGGAATATGGTTGCGGCGGTTTCTGGGTCTTTGAAGCGTTCTATCCATCCGCCTGGGTGAATGGCGGCAACGCCTGTTATGGTGTCTTCTTCTTCGCCGGTGATGCTGAGTGTGGTGAGAGCGCAGATTGAGTCCTGGTAATTTCCTTTAGGATCCTGTTGCGACATGAGTAGTGAGTTGCTGGTTGCTCCGGCTAGCCAGTGGTTTGTGCGTATGGTGGTCGGCTTCTCCTGAGGATTCGCGAGGGAGAAGATATCGAGTTTTCCGGTGTCCGCTGGATAGAAGTTTTCAGCGGTTTCGACTGCGAGTGAGTCGTTGGTCAGGGCGTGGCCCAGAACGATTCCTGTGACTTCGACGGTGCGGACCTCGTTGCCGGTTTCGGTGTCGAGGACGGCGATGTTCGTGTGCTGCTCGCCGAAGCTGCGGGGGGTTTCGGATGCCATGTATGGCAGGAGCCGGACGGCCAGGTAGCGGCCGTTCGGGCTGGACGTGACAAATTTCCGCTCTCCTTTCCGGTCGTGTTCGAATCTGATTTGGGGCGTATCGTCGCTACTGCGGGGATGATTTTCGGGGAAGCCGGGTTCCACTGTTCGTGCCCAGCGCACCGAGCCGTCTTCAGAGTTCAGTGCCACGAGGGTTCCCGTTGCGGTTTCGCCCGGGGAAATCTCGGTTTCTTTTGTGCGGGATGGGTCGAACAGGACGATGGGGCCACCAGGTGCGGAAACAGCAGGTGCTTGGTCGTCGTGGATGGCATATGACGTCGCGGTGGCTTCCCAGCCGGTGGTGTTTTGCACGGGAGTCTCGATGAGGTGTGAGACGTCTCCGGCGTCGCTGATTTTCACGGAATGAGGATCAGTGTTGTGGGTGCAGGATCCGAGTAGCAGGGAGAGGAAAAGTGCTCCCGTGATTGTCGTGGCCAGTTTTCTGTGAAATTTCATGAGGTGGCTCCCGTCAGGCCGTACAGCCGGTAGACGTGATTCCCGTAGTAATAGCGCGGGGAGAGGGGCATGAACTTCCCGCCGCCATCCAGCGAAAGGAGCGTCACCCCGGGAGCATTCATGGCGTCCACGGTCCTCTCCCAGCTACTCAAGTTACTGGCGTCCGTGCCGATGGGGAAAAACTGCATGGGCTTCATGCCACGGACTCGCGCGAGCTGCTCGGGGGGTATCAATGTGGAGCCCGGGACCACGGGGATGGTGGCACCGTCGGAGCCGTCACCTGGCTTCACGACGAGGGAGCCCGACAGCCGCCCCTCCTCGGAGGTCGCCACGAGCCCCACCTTGGCGGCTGCCAACCCCGCATCCTCGGCAGTGGGCGTGACGCGTTGGGTGGCCGGATCGAAAACAGCCTTTACCAAGATGTCATGAGTGTAGATAATATCGCGAATGCTGGGGTAGTCGTCGTACGGGGAAGATACCGCCAAGGTTCCGGATGCCCGAGAGGCTGCGGAATTCACCCCAGAGATTCTACCGAGATCAACCGGTGTGGTGCCGTCGTCCAGACCTGCGAGGGAGTCGAGTGTGACGGCTCGCGCTTCCCTGCCTCCGCGATTTTTGTGTGTCCCCCTGCTCTCGGAATCGGGGGGACTCGTGTACTGGACGGTCCAGCCGTTCACCATCACCACCAGCTCATCGGATATAGAATCGCCGGCGAGATTGGCCACCCCAGTGGTGGAAGTTGGGTCGGTGTCGGAGATCAGATTAGAACGGTCCAGTATGAATGATCTGTGGCCCGCAGGACCCGAGCGGGTATTCCTTTCGGAGGCTTCCTCGTAGGTTCTCTCCTTCTTCTTGGTCAGTTTCCAGCGAACCTCTCCGTCGTCGAGGTTGTAGGCGGTGTCTCCGTCGAGGAGGGCGGAATCCGTCAGTTGGAGATTATTCTTTTCATTTGATGGATGCTCGCCGGTGACCTGCCCGGTGAGGGTGTCCAGAACCACGGTCATGGCGTCATGAACGGGTTTGATTCCCTCCTTGGGTCTCTTGATGAGATCTTTCGGCATGCCGAACTTCACGGCAATGTACCGGCCGGTGGGGCTGGTGTATGGATAGTGCGCGCGAAAAGGAGCTTCTCCACACCACCTCACGTCCAAGCAGAAGTCAGTGTTTTTCCGTGTGTAGCTCCACAAGGTGCTGCCGTCGGCGGGATTGAGACCGATCACACCCTCGGTTGTCAGTATCACCGGTCCGGCCGCCCCGGATGCGGTGGCCAGCAGTCCCGGCACGTCCTTGGTCCAGGCGAGGGTGGTGCCAATGCCTGTGGGACGTTCCGGTAGGGGCCCTTCGGGAAGCGGTGCGGTCGTCTGCGTGACCGGGTTCGCCACCGTATGAGCCACAATGACCGCAGTGACCAGCACCGCGGTGGGCATCACAATGCGAATGAACTGGAGAATCCCGTGCAGAACCCTGGTCCCTGCGCCGGTAGCGGCAGGGTCCGCGCTGGCGTGGTAGGTAGCAAGAACGGATGGATCGTCGTTGCCGCCAGGAGCGATTCCCGCATGGTCTCTGACGCCCCGGAGCAGCAGGTCGGTGGGGATCAGCAAACCCAGCCCTACCGATGCCAAGCCCAAGGCCAGCAGGAAAGTGGAGTTAAATGAGGTTTGGTCGTAGAGAGTCCACCACCAGTTCACCAGAAAACCGGCGGACGTGACCGAGAATAGGGCAACGAGCAGGGCAATCAAGCGTCGCCAGGCGTTTTTCTGGCTGCTCCAAGCCCAGATGATCGAAATCGGAAGAATTGCCAGAAACAATCCGAGAAACAGTCCATCGGATGACCCAAAAGCGTTGTTGTTACCCCTTAGGGGAGGGTACGATATGATCGCGGAAAGGATGGTGAGGATTCCGCTGAATCGGAGACCCCTGAGCGTCGAGACGTGCCGCGACAAGAAAGTGTATCGTCGCTGGTTTTTCTCCGGTTCGGTGGTGTCGTCCGTGGTGGGGGTGCTGACGTCGTTGGTGGGTGTTTCTGTTTCGTGGATGGTGTCAGGTTCTTCGGACATGATGTCTATTTGTCCTCTTCTCCCATGTGGATGGTTTTGCTGAAGACCTTGCTGGCCTTATTTTCCAAGCTGATTTGTTGTATGTCGTTGGTGCATGGTTCCGTTGCGTCGGGGGTGGCGGGAAGCCAGGAGTGGTTGATGAACGTGGTCTTTTCTTTCTTTCCTTCTCCGGTCGTGGTGACTGTTTGCAGGAGGAGGGCGGGTCCGGTCGGCAAGCTCACGTCAGCCACGTATTGTCCGGTGATGTCCAGGCTCGTGCCGCTGTCGATATTGATCAGGTCCCGGGGCAGGGTTGTCAGTAAGGCGTTGGCGGGGTTGGCGGCTGCCTCTGTCACAGCGGCTTTCGGGTCTTGGGCGCGTTCGATCCAGCCGTTGGGGTGGATGGCCGTGACGCCCGTGAAGGTCTCCAGTTCCTCGCCGGATATGGTTGTTCTGGTTATTGTGGAGATCCAGTACGGTCCCCTGCCTCTAAAGCCGGAGTACTTCCCTGAGCTTTGTGGGGACATGAGGAGGGAGTCGTTGGTGGAGCCGATGAGCCAGTTGTCGGTGCGGGTGGTGGTTGGTTCGGCGTGGGGGTCTGTGAGGGAGAAGACGTTGAGGACCCCGGTGCCGGCGGGGTAGTAGTTTTGGGCGGTCTCGACCACCAGGGAGTCGTTGACGATGGCTTGTCCTAGGACGAGTCCGGATACTTCGATGGTGCGGACCTCGTTGCCGGTCGCAGCGTTGAGGACCACGATGTTCATGCGCTGATCACTAATGTTGCTGCTTCCCTCAGAGGCCATCCAGGGCCAGAGATAGAAGGCCAGATATCTCTCATTGGAAACGAATGCTGTGCCTGCACATTCCTGAAAATCAAGGAATGAGTCTTGGGGGGTCATCGAGTTATCATCAGCGTAGTTTTTGACGTAGTTTGCGTGCATCTCTGGTGTGATGTTTCGTGCCCAGCGCACCGAACCGTCCTGCGGGTTCAGGGAAACCAGAGTGGTTGTGGAATCCAGGGGTGCGGAAGAAATGTCCTCTGGCTTGCTTTTACGGTTTATGAAGTAGTTTCCAGATCCACTCATGCTGCAGAGGAATCGTGCTGGTTTTACTTCTTCGTGGGTGGTGACTTCCCAGCCAGTGGCATTCTGAACGGGAGGGTCGAAGAGGTTGGAAGCGTTCCCGGCATCTGTGATGGTCACGGGGTGAGTGCCGTCACTGTGTGGGGTGCACGATGCCAGCAGGGCGGTGCACACCAGCCCGGTCAAGACGCCGGCGAGTCGTTTGTGAAGATTCATGAGGCATCTCCCGTCAAACCATACAGACGATAGGAATAGGAACCCGTGAACCTTATTCACAGCCTTCCTCAAGTGTACCCTGACTAGGGGCTTTGCTGGCCGACATGCCGTCTGTGAATAAGCCTCCGTGGATGTATACGGACTGATCATCAAAGTTGCGAGGGTTGCCCCGGAGACATTGATGACGTTCACATCCTCTCGTTCATTTTGTTCCGAGAGCTGCACAGGAATGCGCCTGCCATTCAATACCTCCTCGAGGGATTGAGGAATACTCCGCGAATCCAAAGGGAATGAAACCCCGGCGGATCCGTCGCCGGGTCTCATGACTACTTCTGCCAATAGTGTTTCATCGCGTGCTGCGAGGGCGATACCTACTGTGGCGGCAGCCAATCCAGGATACTGGCCGGCTGGTGTAGCGGTGTTGACGGTCGGATCGAACACTGTACCCACCGTCGGTGTGCCTCGATAGAAGTCTGTGATGCTGTCGGTATAGAATTTTATCTTGCCATCCTCGGGGACCGGATAGGCGGCCAGTGTGCCGGAGGCGTGGGAGGCTGCCACATTGAGTCCAACGCTCTTTCCCATGTCGACGGGATTCACTTCTTCAAGTCCTGCAAGAGAATCGAGCGTCACGACACGAGTCTCCTGTGCCTGCATTGCCTGTATGGATCCGCTTTCCTTCAATTCGACGACGAGAGCTTTCTTGTACTGGGCGGTAAGGCCATTTACGATCACTGGACGGCAGGTTAGGACATCGTTGGCGATGTTTTCTGCTGTCGTTGTGTTATTCGGGTCAGTGTCGGATATCAGAATCAAGGATTCGCTTGTACACTTTGGTTTTTCATAGTAAATTGATTGACTCTTGGGGAATTTTCCAAGTCGGATGAAGCTGCTGTGTCCCGCGGGACCAGAGTACGCTGTGTGAAGATGTGTTTCTGAATCGTTAGTCACCAACGGTTCCAACTGCCAACGAACCTTGCCGTCATCAAGGTTGTAGGCGGTGGCGCCGTCGAGAATGGCGGAGTCGGTGAGCTGTAGAGACCAGTTGATATTCGATGGGTGTTCGGTGGTCACGCGACCGGTGAGGGTATCGACTACGACCGTCACGGCATTGTTGATCGGTTTTCTTTTCTCGGAGTTTTCGGTGGGGGGCAAGTCCTTCGGGTCTTGTACCAGCTCCTTCGGGATTTCGATGCGTAGGGCGACGTATCTGCCGTTGGGGCTGCTCACCAGGTAGGAGTTCAACAAGCTGTTGGAGAAATCTTCCCTTCTAAGGTTCTGAGTCAGTATCTTCGCGTATGTGGCGTTTGTGCGCTGGTACGTCCATAGGGTGGTGCCGTCGGTGGGGTTGAGACCGGTCAGGCCCTCAGGGGTCAGTATCACCGGTCCGGCGGCCCCGGATGCGGTGGCCAGCAGTTCTGTGACGTCCCGTGTCCAGGAGAGGGTAGTGCGGATCCCAGTGGAACGATCCGGTAGGGGGCCCTCGGGAAATGGGGCGGTTATCTGTGTGACCGGGTTCGCCACCGTGTTAGCCACAATAACCGCTGTGGTGGGCGCCAGGATGAGAACGAACCGAAGTATCCCTCGCAGAATCCTCTTCCCAGTGGTGGCGGAGTCTGCGCCGGGACGGTAGGGAGCAAACCTGGCGGGGTCTTCGGTGTTACCAGGAGCGATTCCCGCATGGTTTCTGACGCCTCGGAGTAGCAGGTCGGTGGCGATCAGCAAGCCCACTCCGAGGGATGCCAAGCCCAAAGACAGTAGGAAAATGGACTTGAACGAGGTCTGGTCGTAGAGCCTCCACCACCAGTGCACCAGAAAACCGGCGAGCGTGACCGAGCACAGGGCGAAGAGCAGGGCAATCAAACGTCGCCAAGCGTTGTACATGCTAATCCAGAGCCAGATGACCAAAGTCAGAAAAATTGCTATAGGCACTCCGGGAAGCAACCCTGTGGGTGGGTCAGAAGCATTGCTGCTTCCATTCAGAAAGGCGAACAATATGATTGCTGAAAGGATGGCGAGAATTCCGCTGATTCGGAGAGCCCTGAGTGTTGAGATGTGCCGTGACAAGAAAGTGTATCGCCGCTGGTTTTTCGCTGGGGCGGTGGTGTCGGTGTCGTCCGTGACCGGGGCTTTAGCGTCGTTGGTGGGGGTTTCTGTGTCGCGTGTGGTGGGGGTGGTGTCGGGTTCTTCGGACATGATGCCTACTTGTCCTCCTCTCCCATGCGAGTGGTTTTGCTGAGGACCTTGTCGGCATTGTTGTCTATCACAATGCGTTGCATGTCGTCGGTGCGTGGTTCGGTTGCGTCGGGGGTGGCGGGAAGCCAGGAGTGGTTGATGTAGGTGGTCTTCTTGTTCTCGCCTTCCTCGATCGTGGTTATTGTTTGCAGGAGGAGGGCGGGGCCGGTTGGCAAGCTCACATCGGCCACGTATTGTCCTGTGATGTCGAGGCTCGTGCCGCTGTCGATATTGATCAGGTCCCGGGGAAGGGGCGCTAGTGGAGTTTTGTCGGGGCTGGCGGCGGTTTCTGCTGCTTCTTGTGGGTTCTTTGCGCGTTCGATCCAGCCGTTGGGGTGAATGGCCATGACGCCCGTGATGGTCTCCAGCGCCTCACCGGATGTATTTGTTCTAACAATGGTGGAGATCCGGTGAAAGTCTTCTCGCTTCCCGTGAGCGTCTTTTATCATGGAGCTTTGTGGTGACATGAGGAGGGAGTCTTTGGTGGATCCGATGAGCCAGTTGTCGGTGCGGGTGGTGGTTGGTTCGGCGTGGGGGTCTGTGAGGGAGAAGACGTTGAGGACCCCGGTGCCGGCGGGGTAGTAGTTTTGGGCGGTCTCGACCACCAGGGAGTCGTTGACGATGGCTTGTCCTAGGACGAGTCCGGATACTTCGATGGTGCGGACCTCGTTGCCGGTTTCGGTGTCGAGGACCATGATGTTCATGCGCTGATCACTGATGTTGCTGCTTCCCTCGGAGGTCATCCAGGGGCGGAGGTAGAAGGCTAGGTATTTTTCATTGGAGATGAGCGCTGTGCTCGCGCATTCCTGAAATTCGAGGAACGATCTCTGGGGGGTTGCAGACTTGTCATAGTAGTAGTGTGTGTGCATTTCCGGTGTGATTTTGCGTGCCCAGCGGATCGAACCATCATGCAAGTTCATGGAAGCCAGAGTGGTTGTGGAATTTGGGGGTGCAGGGGAAGTGTCTTCTGGATTATAGTTGTAGGTTTTGAAGTAGGATGCATCTCCATTTGTCTTTGTGCAGAGGTCGCGTGCCGGAATCATTGCTTCAAGCCGGCTGGTTTCCCAGCCGGTGTCGGTCTGAATGGGAGGGGAAAAGAGGCCGGAGGTGTCCCCGATATCTGTGATGGTCACGGGGCGACTGCCGTCACTGTGTGGGGTGCACGATGCCAGCAGGGCAACCCACACCAGCCCGCTCAAGGCGCAGGCAAGTTGTTTCTGAAGTTTCATGAAACATCTCCCGTCAAACCATACAGACGATGGGAGTCTGTGGGCTTATATCTCCCTGATGAGTGGAAAGGTTCTAGATCGTCGATCTTCAGGGTTACGAGGGTTGTCCCGGGGGTATTGATGGCGTTCACATCCCTTCCTTCTTTTAGTTCCGAGAGTTGTGCAGGAATGAGTCTACGGTTCGCTAATATCTCTTCGGGGGGTTGAGGAATGCCTTGCGAATCCAAGGGGAACGAAGCGCCGGCGGAACCATAGCTGGGTTTCATGACTACTTCTGCCAATAGCGTCTCGTCGCGTGCTGCGGGGACGATACCCACCGAGGCGGCGGCCAGCCCAGGATACTGGCCGGCGGGGATGGTGGTGTTGGTGGTCGGATCGAACACGGCACCCACTGTCGGATTTTCCCAATCGAGACCTTCGAAATGTGTTGAATAATTGACGTGCTTGAACTTTGCCTTGCCATCCTCGGGGACCGGATAGGTGGCGAGTGTTCCGGAGGCTCGGGAGGCTGCACCATTGAGCCCGATTGTCTTTCCCATGTCGATGGGTTCCGTCTTCTCCAATCCTGCGAGGGAATCGAGCGTCACGACCCGGGTCTCCTGCGCTTGGACGACTCCCGGTGTTTCTCCTGCCTCTTTTTCGACGACGAGAGCTTTCGTGTACTGGGCGGTGCGCCCTCTCACGATCACCGGATAGCAGGTTAGGTTGTCGACCGCGATGTTTTCCGCTGTCGTGATCTCGGTCGGATCGGTGTCAGATATCAAGGGCAAAGACTTGCTCATACATTGTTGTCGGCGGTGCTCCTCATCGGGGTCCCGGTCCAGGATGAAGCTCTTGTGGCCTGCGGGGCCGGAATAGCCACTGGGGGAATACGGTCTTGGTTCGTCGTCAGTGAGGGGTTTCAGGTTCCAGCGGACTTTTCCGTCGTCGAGGTTGTAGGCGGTGGTGCCGTCGAGGATGGCGGAATCGGTGAGCTGCAGATTCCAGTTGATGTTTGATGGGTGCTCGTTGGTCACGTGGCCGGTGAGGGTATCGACGACGACCGTCATAGCATTGTTGATCGGTTTTCTTATCGTGGAGGTCCCAGTGGCGTTCGTGTCCTTGGGATTCTGCACCAGCTCTCCGGGAATCCAGACGCGTAGGGCGACATATCTGTTGTTGGGGCTGCTCACTAGGTAGGAGTTCAATAAACTGTTGGAGAAATCTTCCTCTCCGGGCGTTTGATCCAGTATCTTCGCGTATTCGGTGTTTTTGCGGTGGTAGGTCCATAGGGTGGTGCCGTTGTTGGGGTTGAGGCCGGTCAGGCCCTCAGGGGTGAGGATCACCGGTCCGGCGGCTCCGGAGGCGGTGGCCAGCAGTCCCGGCACCTCCTTGGTCCAGGTGAGGGTGGTGCCGATGCCGGTGGAGCGCTCCGGTAGGGGGCCCTCGGGGAGTGGGGCGGTGTGGTTGATCGGAGCAGCCGAGGCCTGGAGGAGGGCGATCGCGGTTGCCGCAGCGGTGACAGGGGCTAATGCGAGAGCGGCCCGGCGGAGCAGGCTGATCCAGCGTCTCGAAGACGTGGTGTTGTTGTGTTTCCTGGGGCGGTAGCGGGCCGGGTCGTCGGGATCGCTGGGCGGGATGTTTTGGTGGTCGCGGATGCCTCGCAGCAGCACATCGGAAACAATGAATACACCCAAACCAGAAATCAACAGAGCCTGAAACAGTTCGCTCCAGTTGAAGGTTTGTTCGTGGATCAGCCACCAATGCTGCCCCATGACACCAACCGTAACGGCTATACAGACAGTCGTGATGGCCGCGAAAGTGCGCTTCAAAGTTTCTAGCTGGGAACCGAAAGCCCAGAGGAGCGGCGCGCCGATGAGCCAAGGGAGCAGGCCTGGAAAGAACAGGAAAAAAGGAAAAGTGATCCCCCACAGCAGTGTCAGCTGCACCCACCAGACGATCGCCAGAACAATCGCCGTGATGATGGTGAATGCGCCACCGAGTCGGAGAGCCCTGAGTGTCGAGATGTGCCGCGACAAGAAAGTGTATCGGCGCTGGTCTTTCGCCGGTTCGGAGGTTTCGGTGTCGTGTGTGGTGGGGGTGGTTTCGGGTTCTTTGGACATGATGTCTATTTGTCCTCCTCGCCCATGTGGGTGGGTTTGCTGAGGACCTTGTCGGCCCTATTGTCCAAGCCGATGTGTTGCATGGCTTCGCTGCTGCGGGGGTAATTTTCGGGAAAGCCGGGTTTCACTGTGAGTTTCCAACGTACTGAGCCGTCTTCGGAGTGCAAGGCTACGAGGGTTCCCGTTGCGGTTTCTCCCGAGGGCGTCGGGGTTTTTTGTGTCTGGGTTGGCTCGAACAGAAGGATGGGGCCGCCGGGGGTGGAAACGACAGGCGATGTGCTGTCGTAGATAGCATGCCGTGTCGCGGTGGCCTCCCAGCCGGTGGCGTTTTGCGCGGGAGCTTCGATGAGGTGTGAGACGTCTCCGGCGTCGTTGATCTGCACGGCATGAGGGCCAGTGTTGTGGGTGCAGGAGCTGAGCAGCAAGGAGAGGAAAAGTGCTCCCGCGATTGCCGCGGCCAGTTTGCTGTGAAATTTCATGAGGTGGCTCCCGTCAACCCATACAGGCGGTAGACGTATTGACCCTTATAGCGCAAAGAGGAGTGGGTGTCGCCATTCAGCAGGAGGAGTGTCACCCCGGGGGCATTCATGGCGTCCATGGTCCCCACCGAAGTACTCAAGTCAGTGGTCCTCGTTTTGACGGGGAAAAACTGCATGGGTTTCAGGTCACGCTCTCGTGCGAGCCGCTCAGGGGGTGTCGCTGTGGAGCCCGGGACTATGGGGACGGTGACACCGTCGGAGCCATCACCTGGCCGTATGACAAGGGAGCCCGACAGTCGCCCCTCCGCGGTGGTCTCCACGATTCCCACCTTGGCGGCTGCCAACCCCGCATCCTCGGTGGCGGGTATGACACGTTGGGTGGCTGGATCAAAAACAGTCTTTACCAAGATGTCATCAGCGCGGATAATATCGCGGATATCGGAGGAGGTGTCGTACGGGGAAGATACCGCCAAGGTTCCAGAAGCCCGAGAAGCCGCGGAATTCACGCCAGAGATCCTGCCGAGGTCAACAGGTGTGGTGCCGTCATCCAGACCAGCGAGGGAGTCGAGCGTGACGGCTCGCGCTTCCCTGCTCCAGAGATTTTTGTTTGGTTCCCCATTCTCGGAATCAGGGGGACTCGTGTACTGGACGGCCCAGCCGTTCACCATCACCACCAGCTCATCGGATATAGAATCGCCGGCAAGATTCGCCACCTCGACGAAGGATGTCGGGTCGGTATCAGAGATCAAATTGTATTTATTGTCGGAACCGGTCAGTATGAATGATCTGTGGCCTGCGGGCCCGGAGCGGGCACTCCTGTTGTAGGTTCTCCCCTTCTCATTGGTCATTTTCCAGCGGATCTCTCCATCATCGAGGTTGTAGGCGGTGTCTCCGTCGAGAAGGGCGGAATCCGTCAACTGGAGCTTATTCTTTTTACTTGATGGATGCTCGCCGGTGACCTGTCCGGTGAGGGTGTCCAGGACCACTGTCTTGGCATCATGAACTGGGTTGGAAATCTCGACGGCATCTGGCAGTATGCTGAACTGCACGGCAATATATCGACCCGTGGGGCTGGTGTACGGATAGTGCACGCGAAAAGGAGCTTCTCCACACCACATCACGTCCATGCAGAAGCCGGTGCTTTTCCGTGTGTAGCTCCACAAGGTGGTGCCGTCGGCGGGATTGAGACCGATCACGCCCTCGGTGGTGAGTAGCACCGGTCCGGCGGCTCCAGATGTGGTGGCCAGCAGTCCTGGCACCTCCTTGGTCCAAGCGAGAGTAGTGCCAATGCCCGTAGAGCGCTCCGGCAGAGGGCCTTCGGGAAGCGGGGCAGTCGTCTGCGTGACCGGGTTAGTCACAGTATGAGCCACAATGACCGCTGAGGTCAGCACCGCGGTGGGTACCACAATGCGCGTGAACCGGAGAATCCCGTGCAGAATCTTGTTCCCTACGCTGGTGACGGTGGAGACTGTGCTGGCGCGGTAGGGAGTGAGAATGGATGGATCATCGGCGCTGCCAGGGGTGGTTCCCAAGCGGTCCCTGACTCCTCGGAGCAGCAAGTCAGTGACGAGCGTCAAACCCAGCCCGACCGATGCCAGGCCCGAGGCCAGCAGGAAAGCGGACTTGAACGAGGTCTGGTCGTAGAGCTTCCACCACCAGTGCACCAGAAAACCGGCGAATGCAACCGAGCACAGGGCGAAGAACAGAGCAATCAAGCGCCTCCAGGCGTTATTCTGGCTGCTCCAAGCCCAGGTGATAAAAATCGGAAGAATTCCTAGGAACAATCCGAGCAGCAAACCTTTGGGTGGGCCAAAAGTGTTGTCGCTAAAGCCCAGAAAAACGTACAGTGCAATTGCGGAAATGATGATGAGGATTCCGCTGAGTCGGAGATTCCTGAGCGTCGAGATGTGCCGCGACAAGAAGGCGTATCGTCGCTGGTCTTTCGCCGGTTCGGAAGTTTTTGTGTCCTCCGTGGCCGGGGTGCCGACATCGTCGGTGGGGGTTTCTGGGTCGTGTGTGGTGGGGGTGGTGTCGGGTTCTTCGGACATGATCTCTACATGTCCTCCTCTCCCATGCGGATAGGTTTGCTGAAGACCTTTTTGGCATCGCTGTCCATCTCGATGCGTTGCATGTCGTCGGTGCGTGGTTCCGTGGCGTCGGGGGTGGCGGGAAGCCAGGAATGGTTGATGTAGGTGGTCTTCTTTTTCTCTCCTTCCCCGACCGTGGTGACTGTTCGCAGAAGGAGGCCGGGACCGGTCGGCAGGTTCACACTGGTGACATATTGTCCGGTGACATCCACGCTCGCGCCACTGTCGATATTGATCAGGTCCCGAGGCAGGGCCGCCAGCGGAGTTTTGTCGGGGCTGGCGGCGGTCGCCACTGCCGCTTTCGGGTCCTTTGCGCGTTCGATCCAGCCATTGGGGTGGATGGCAGTGACGCCCGTGAAGGTTTCCAGCTCCTCGCCGGTTACAGTCGTCCTGATGATGGTGGAAATCACGTAAGAGTCTAGTTTCGGAAGCCTCAACAGTGAGTTCTGTGGGGACATGAGGAGGGAGTCGTTGGTGGAGCCGATGAGCCAGTTGTCGGTGCGGGTGGTGGTTGGTTCGGCGTGGGGGTCTGTGAGGGAGAAGACGTTGAGGACCCCGGTGCCGGCGGGGTAGTAGTTTTGGGCGGTCTCGACCACCAGGGAGTCGTTGACGATGGCTTGTCCTAGGACGAGTCCGGATACTTCGATGGTGCGGACCTCGTTGCCGGTTTTGGTGTCGAGGACCACGATGTTCATGCGCTGATCACTGATGCTGCTGCTTCCCTCGGAGGTCATCCAAGGTCGGAGGTAGAAGGCCAGATACTTTTCATTGGAGATGAACGCTGTGCTTGTGCATTCCTGAAAATCAAGGAATGATCCTTGGGGGGTGTTGGACTCGTCGTAGAAATAGTGTGTGTGCATTTCTGGTGTGATCTTGCGTGCCCAGCGCACCGAACCATCCTGTGGATTCAGGGAAGCCAGAGTGGTCCCGGGAAGCGGGGGCGCGGAGGAAGTTTCTTCTGGTTTGGGGTTGTAGGTTTTGAAGTAGGTTGCAGTTCCGTTTGTCCTTGCGCATTCGATCCGTGCCTCGATTGTCTTTTTAGGAAACGTGACCTCCCAGCCGGTGTCGGTCTGAATGGGAGGGCTGACGAGGTCGGAGGTGTTTCCGGCTTCGGTGATGGTCACGGAGTGAGTATCGCCGTCGTTGTGTGGGGTGCACGATGCCAGCAATGAGATGCACGCCAGCCCTGTCAAGGCGCAGATGAGTCGTTTATGAAGCTTCATGAAGCATCTCCTGTCAACCCATGCAGGCGATAGGAAGGGGCATACTCGTATCCGGTGCCCTTGAGTGGAAAATACGAAGAGTACCAGTCCGGTGAATCGAATAGTCTTTCGTCATCAATTTTCAAGGTGACGAGGGTTGACTCCGGGGTATTGATGACGTTTACAACCTCTTTTGCATCCCGTTTCGATAGCTGTGAGGGGGTGAAGCTGCTAGACATATATTCTGGGAATCGAAGCATGGTTCGCAAATCTAGGGGGATTGATGCTCCGGTTGACCCGTCGCCGGGTTTCATGACGATTTCTGCTGACAACGTTTCACCTTGTGCCGCGGGGGCGATGCCCACGGTGGCGGCAGCCAGCCCGGGATACTGATTGGCGGGGGGAGCGGTGTTGGTAGTTGGATCGAACACGGTCCCCACCGTCGGTTTGCCCTGTTCGAGGTGTTTGACACCATTGTCGTAATCTCGAAATTTTATCTTTTCATCCTCGGGGATCGGATAGGCGGCGAGTGTGCCGGAGGCGTGGGAGGCTGTGCCATTGAGCCCAATGGTCTTTCCCATGTCGATGGGTTTCATTTCTTCCAGCCCTGCAAGGGAATCGAGCGTCACGACGCGGGTCTCCTGCGCTTGGACGGCTCTCGAGTCTTCTTCTTTTTCCCTTTTGACAACGAGAGCTTTCGTGTACTGGGCGGTGCGACCCCCCACGATCACCGGATAGCCGGTCAGGATGTCGATTGCGATGTTTTCCACCGTCGTGGTGTCAGTCGGATCGGCGTCGGACATCAGAGTCAGCGACTTGCTTCTGTGCTCTGGTCTGTCCTCGTTGAATTTTCCGGACAGGATGAAGCTTCTGTGTCCCGCGGGGCCGGAATAGTCACTGGGGGAATACGGTCCTGGTTCGTCGTCAGTGAGGGGTTTCAGGGTCCAGCGGACTTTTCCGTCGTCGAGGTTGTAGGCGGTGGTGCCATCGAGAATGGCGGAATCGGTGAGCTGTAGATGCCACCTGCTGCTCGACAGGTGCTCGTTGGTCACGTGACCGGTGAGAGTGTCGACAACGACCGTCACGGCATTGTTGGTGTGGAACTGCGTGAGTTCGTACGGGAGCATGATGCGTAGGGCGACGTACCTGTCGTTGGGGCTGCTCACCAGGTAGGAACCCGACAAACTACCGAAAGAGCCCTGCCCGCTCTCTATGCCCCGCATCTTTGCGTATGTGGCGTTTGTGCGCTGATAGGTCCATAGGGTGGTGCCGTCGGTGGGGTTGAGGCCGGTCAAGCCGTCGACAGTCAGTATCACCGGCCCGGCGGCTCCGGATGTGGTGGCCAGCAGTCCTGTGACGTCTTTCGTCCATGAGAGAGTGGTGCCGATGCCGGTGGAGCGCTCCGGCAGGGGTCCCTCGGGGAGTGGGGCGGTGTGGTTGATCGGAGCTGTGGAGGCCTGGATGAGGGCGATCGCGGTTGCAGCAGCAGTGATAGGGGCCAAGGCGAGAGCGGCCCGGCGGAGCAGGCAGGCCCAGCGACTCGAAGACGTGATGTTGTGTTTCATGGGGCGGTAGCGGGCCGGATCGGAGGGATCGCCGGGCGGGATGTTCTGGTGGTCACGGATGCCACGCAGCGCCACATCGAAAACAGTAAATACACCCAAACCCAGAGTCGCCAAGGCCTGGACGGAGGGCAGAACGATCCAGATGGAGGTTTGTTCGTGGATCAGCCACCAATATTGCCCCATGACACCAACTGCAACTATCGTGCAGACGGCGGTGATGGCAGCGAGTGTGCGCTTCAAAGGGCGCAGGCGGACACCGACAAACCAAAGGAACACAATGGCCAGTGTGAACAGGAAGTAGGGGGGCACGCCCCTCCACAGAAGTGTCAGCTGGACCCACCAGACGATCGCCAGAACAATCGCAGCGAGAACAGTGAATACGCCACCGAGTCGGAGCGCCCTGAGTGCCGAGATGTGCCGCGACAGGAAAGCGAATTTTCGGTCAGTTGCCGGTTCGGTGGTGTCGGTGTCCTCCGTGGCGGGAGTGCTGACGTCATCGGTTACCGTGTCGTCTTCTGGAATCGAGGTATCGGACATGGATCATTGCTCCTTCGGCAGCGAGTCCGGTGGGGTCTCCACCCCAGGGGTGAGGGTTGAAAGTGACGGAAGGAAACCATCACTCGAGTTCTGAGAGGCGTGATGCAGGATGTGGGTCATCTTCTCCTGGCGCAGTGAATCGCGACCGCTCGTCGTATCAAACCAGGAAACCGGCGTGGGATAGGTGACCGTTGGTTTTCTCTCCTCGCTCTCCGTGCGTTGCGTGTAGAGGAGAATTCCCGCTCCGGAGGGGAGAATCACGTCGGCCACCAGCAGATTTTCTGCATCCAATGTCGTTTCGGTGTCGACGTGGAACAACTCGTGCTGCAGCGCTTCCAAGGCCTGTGTGCTCTCGGATGCGTCGCCCTGCGAGTTCACGATCTCCGCTGCCGCCTCCGGATCCTTGAAACGATCTATCCAGCCTCCGGGATGAAGGGCACGGACGCCGACCACGGTTCCCAGCTCCTCGCCCGTGGCGTTGACCTTGGTGATGGTATAGGGCCACAGGGCGTCGTAACTGTCGCGAGACGGAAGCTCCTGCGACATGAGCAGGGATTCGGGACTCGCTCCGATCAGCCACTGATCAGAGCGGAAGCTGGTGGGCTCGGCCTGCGCGTCGCTCAATGAGAAAACAGTGATGACCCCGGTGCCCGCGGGGTAGTAGTTCTGGGCGGTCTCGACTGCCAGCGAGTCATTGGTGAGGGCCTGCCCCAGAACCAGACCGGAGATCTCGACGGTGCGAACCGTCTCCCCGGTTTTGGTGTCCAAGACGGTGATGCCCACGCGCTGATCGCCGATGTTCTCGGAATCCTCGGGGTCCAGGTACGAATGAGTCCGGATCGCCAGATACCTCCCGTTGGGGCTGACGACAACCTGGTGAGTGGGCACCCCGGTCTGTGGTGTTGCGGCGATGCTTTCCTCTGCCCCGATGCCGGTGCTCATGGTGAGCCTCCAGCTCACGGATCCCGTGTTGGCATCCAAGGCAATAATCTCCTTGTCCTCGGTGCCCGTGATCAGGACGGGACCGTGTGCCGTGGGAAAAGCGTCATACTTTCGGACGGGGCTCGTCGCGGATTCCATGTGCCAACCGTCCTCGGTTTGGATAGGTTCTGGGAAAGGGTCGTGACTGGAGCGGTCGGATTTCGTGAAGGTGACGGAGTGAACCTGTCGCGAATCCGTATCGATGCTCCTGGTTTCGAGGTGAGAGCATCCTGAAAGCAACAGGGCGAGAAAAAGCAAGCCAGCCATCACATGCGTCAGCCGTTTGTTCGTGCTCATGCAGAACCCCCTGCCACGCCGTACAGGCGGTAGGTGTGGGTATAGCCATAGCCGCCCGTCCAGATTTCACGATCGGGATCGAGAGCCATGAGGGTGATCCCTGGGGCGTTGAGAAAGATCAGGTCCTCACCTGAATTGAAGGGATCAGGCTTTTCGCCTTCCAACGGAAAAGAGACGGAACCCGGCTCGATGGGAACCGTGATCCCCGTCGAGCCGTCGCCGGGACGTATGACGAAAGCCCCAGTCAGCTTCCCCTCCTGAATGGTTGCATCGATTCCGGTCGTGGCTCCCGCTAGGCCCGGGTACTGGGAAAGAGGAGTGACCGTGCGGGTGGCAGGGTCGAAGACGGACTCCGAGGTGCGGATGACCCCTGAGCTGTGCGAGACCTTGTGGTAGACGCTGCTGATCCTGCCGAGATCGACCGGTTCCTCGTCGCCAGATCCGATGAGGGAATCGAGCGAAATCGCTTGGGCTTCCCAGCTCTCTCCCTCGTCCGTGCGTAGCGCATCATCCGGGTTCTTGGGTTGGATCGTCCAGCCGTTCACCAGCACGGGGATTTCATTGAGGCCGGCGGACAATGCGACGTCGACTCTCTTGGGGCTGATCCGCACGGTGCTGTCCGAAGTCAGTGTTATCCGTGCGCCAGTGAAGGGGCCGCTCCTCTGCTTGGAATCGACTTTCTCGATGAAGCATTCGTGCCCTGCCGGGCCCGAGTAACCCGTGTACCTATCCTCTGTGAAGGACCAGAGCTTCTGGCCGTCCTGGAGGGAATAGGCAGTTGCTCCATCCAGCACGGCGGAGTCGCTGAGCTGTAGACGCCAGACGCCGTTGGAGGGATGCTCGCCGGTCACCTGTCCGGTGAGGGTGTCGATGGTGATGGTCAGGGCATTGACGGACGAATTCCGGTCGGCGTCTGATGTCGGGTACTGTTCCCGCAACTCCGCGGGACCCTTGACCCGTAGCGCCACGTGGCGGCCGGTGGGGCTGGTCACCATGTGGGAAACATCACGGCCGAATATTCCGTCACGGGCCATGAGATACGTGGCCCCCGGCCGGTGATGGCTCCACAGAACCGTTCCGTCGCCGGGGTTGAGGGCGGTCACGCCGTCCTTGGTGAGCAGGATCGGCCCAGCCGCCCCCGCCGTGACGTCGATCAGCCCACGGACATCCTGCCTCCACGTCACCTCGCTGCCAATGGTGGCGGGACGCGCGGGCAGGTCGCCTGCCGGGGCCGCGGCGGTCGTGGAGACCGGACCCGTCAGTGCGGGAGCGAGGACAACCGGGGCCACCAGCACCACGACGGCTCCCGCGACGAGGGCGAGGCGGAGCAGACGCCCGCGCCACCGAGACGTGGCATTCGCGTCACGGAGGGGGCGGAAACGTGCGGGATTGGTGGGGTCGCGACGAGAGATGTCGAGCTGATCCCGGAGTGCCCGCAGCAACAGATCAGCGACGATGAACACCCCCAGGCCGAGGGTCAGCAGCGCCAACGCCAGGAACAGGGTCACGCTGACGGAGGACTGCGAGTGGAACAGCCACCACCGGTACACCTGAAAAGCCGCCAATGGGACCGCGCCGATGATCACGAGGCAGACGACCCACACCTTGGAGGCCCCTTTCCAGCATCCCAGGAGCCAGAGGAGCGGAAGCGGGGCGCCGAACAGCAAGAACTGAATGACGTGGCTCTGCGGAACGGGGAAACCATCCCACCACGGGCAGGCCAGCAGCAGCGCGACGAGAAAGGCGATCAGCCCGCCGATCCTCAGCGCTCGCAGGACCAGCACCCGGCGGTTCGCAGCGATGGAGGTGTCGCCCGTGTCGGCGTCGACGATGTCGTCAGAGGTCTGGGGCATGTACTTCATTATCGAATAGGAGAGGGTCAGTCGCCTCGGTTTTCTGATTGTGCAGGACCCGCCGTCCACGTGGAGTGCTGCACATAGACGGTGAAATCATTGGGTGTCGTGTAACCGGGGCGAAGTTTTAGCTCTTTTCCATGTGAATGATTTCCCGGGACAGGATCCGTTTATCATCGGTGGTGACGTGATCGGTGATCCAGGGCATGTCGTCGGTGCGCGGAGCCGTGCTGTCCGGGGTGGCGGGAAACCAGGAATACGTCGTGCGGTTTTCGATCTTGTCCCCCCGGTCTTCGTCGGCTGTGGCGTTTGTGTACAGGCGAATTCCCGGGCCCGTGGGAAGGGTTTCTGCGGAGACCCTGAAACCGGTGGCATCGATGATTGTTCCGGTTTCCACATGTACGAGCTCGGTCGCCACGCCGGAAGCGGACGACTCCTGGGCCAGGGTGGTGGCCGCGGCCTCCGGATCCTTGGAACGTTCGACCCAGCCTCCGGGAAGCACCACGCGGGCGCCGGTCACTGTGCCCAGGGTCTCGCCGGTGGCGCTGAGCCGGGTGACGGTGCAGGGCGTGGGGAGACCCCACCGGAGTTCTGTCAGCTCGTTTGGGGCCAACAGGAGCGAGTCGTGCGTGGTGCCGGCCAGCCACTGGTCGGTTCGAAGGGTCGTGGGCTCTGCCCGGGTATCGCCCAGGGAAAAGAGAGTGAGTGTCCCGCTGCCCGCAGGGAAGAAGTTCTGCGCGGTTTCGACCACCAGAGAATCGTCAGTGAGGGCGTGGGCCAGGACGATTCCCGAGACCTCGACGGTGCGGACCTCATTCCCGGTGTCGGTGTCCAGGACGACGATGCCCACGCGCTGGTCCCCCGGATCGGTGGACTTCTCGGACACCATGTGGGCCCGCGCCTGAATCGCCAGATAGCGCCCATTCGGGCTCACGGTGGTGTAACTCGCTTCCTCGTCATCGGAGGTACGAAGTATTCTCCTACTGCTGTCGAGCAGCGACTGATGTGTGTCATTGTCGTCATCGGTGCCAGCCACAGGATCCGACCCCAGAGTCCTGGCCCAGCGCACCGAACCGGTATCGGGATTCAGCGACACCAGGGTCGTCGTTCCAACTGTCGTCTCTGGAGTGGAGTCGTCCGGGGTTGCGGGGCGGGACGTGTGGAAGAGAAGAATCGGCCCGCTGGACGTGGGGAGGATCAGATCCGCGTAAAAGTCCTTTGTGAGATCAACCGTCCATCCGGGGTCGGTCGTGCTGGGAGCGGAGACGAGGTCGGACACGTCGCTGGTTTCCGTCAGAGACGTGAAACGGGTCCCCGCATCCCGGGAGCAGGCCGTCAGCGAGAAGGCCAGGAGCAGGGCAGCCGCGATGAAGCGGGTGAGTGGGGTCAGAGATTTCACGAGGCATCACCCGCCAGGGCATACAGATGGTACGGATAGCGATGGTGCGGATAGGTCCGTTCAGAGCTACTTGTCTGGTTGGCTTTTACTTCTCCCTCGGGGTTGAAGACGACGAGGGTTGCGCCGGGAACATTCATCATGGTGGCGATCTGCTTCCCTTGACTTTGTTTGGACAGCTGTCGGGGGGCCGATCCCTCGGTTGTCGTGGGCGGCCTGAACGGTCCGGGAACCACGGGGAGCGTCAGTCCGTCGGAACCATCGCAGGGCCGGATGGCGAGCGCCCGCGACACCGCCCCGCCATCGGCGACCCTGGTGATGCCCAGCCTGACCGCTACGGGACCCGCGCACCCGGAGGCCGGCGTCACGGTCTGGGTGGCGGGATCGAAGACGGTTCCCACCTGCTGGGCAGAGTCGTACTTGTCCTCGGGGTAGAGGGCCACGGTGCCAGAGGCGTGGGAGGCGACGACATTGGGTCCGAAGGTCTTCCCGAGATCCACGGCGGGGGCGTCCTCCAGGCCGGCCAGGGAATCGAAGCTGACGGCCTGCATTTGCCGGGCCGTGTAATGGTCGGGATCATCGACCTTCTCCGCGTACTGCACGGTCCACCCATTGATGCTTACGGGCCTGTCATCAGGGTTTTCGTCGACCTCAGGAAAATTTGATGCTGTGGCGTTCTTGCTGGGGTCTTTGTCTGAAGCGAGGGTCAGGTCGTAGATCTTGTGTTGACCTGATTTGGGATTCAGCATCATGTCGATGACAAACGAATTGTGGCCTGCGGGACCGATGAAAGATCTTTTTCCTTTCGTTGTTCCCGCCTCCAGGGTCCATCGAGCCTGACCGTCGGAAAGGTTGTAGGCGGTCGCGCCGTCCAAGAAAGCGGTGTCGGTGAGCTGAAGAGGCGAATACTCGTCGGTGAGGCGCTCGCTGGTCACCTGGCCGGTCGCGGTGTCGATGATGATGGTCAGGATGCCATGACGTATTTCCTCGCCGCCCTGCTCCAGCCCGTCGGGGGCGTCGATACGAAACGCGACGTAGCGACCATTGGGATTGGTCAGCAGATATGGAGTGTTGTGGGAAACCGGTCCGAACATGTTGTGCCGTCCCCATTTCCAGGGACTGACGTATTGCGCTCCTGCGCGGTGATAACTCCAGAGGGTGGAGCCGTCAGCGGGATTGACGGCGGTCAAGCCCTCGGGGGTCAGGATCAGGGGGCCAGTGACCCCAGAAGCGATGTCGAGTAGACCGGGGACGTCCTTCTCCCAGGCGATTCTGCTTCCGATGCGCGTGGGCCGGGTGGGGAGGGGGCCATCCGGAGCGTGGGCGGTGGTCTGGACCACCGGGTTCGATGTGTCATGAACGAGAAGCAACGTGAGTGTCAGGGCCAGAGCGGGCGCCAGCAACGCGATGAAACGACGACCCCAGTACCTGCGGCCCCTTCGCCGAGAGGAACCGGAATCATCCTCGTCGCTCGCGTCCGGCAGGAAGGGACGAAACCGGGCCGGGTCATCAGGTGCGCCAGGAAGGACGTCGCGCTGGTCGCGGATGCCCCTGAGCCACAGATCGACGGCGGTCGCCAGCCCCAGAGCGACAGTCAGTGCGGCCAGCGTCAGCAACACGATGATGCTGAACGAGAAATCCGCATAGAAATGCCACCAGCGATGCACATGCCAACCCGTCACAGCGATCGTGTAGACGGCGACGAGCGATGCGAAAAACTTTCGCGCACCCCGCCATATCCTGCGGGCGAACTCTTCTTCGAACCAGTGACATACTTTGCGGACGAGCGCACTCGCGACCCACAGCGCCGGGAGAGGGAGCAAAAGCTGAAGAAATGATGTGAGTAGGTCTTGCGGTAGAGGGAAACTATTCCACCACACAACCGCCAGAACCATGCTGGGTAGGGCGGCAATCAGCCCGCCGATCCTCAGGGCCCGCAGGACCAAGACCCGCCGGTTCGCGGCGATGGGGATATCGTCTGCGTCGGTGTCGATGATGTCGTCAGAGGTCTGGGGCACGTACTTCATTATCGAACAGGGGAGGGTCACCCGTCTGGTTTCCGGGAAATCCCGCGGGCTTTGAGAAGCGGCCGGCGCATGTCGTCGACGCGCCGTGTGCTGTCCGGCTGATGGTGGTTTCGACTCGGGCCGCTCCTTTGTCGCGGCCCGGCTCAACCAGCTTCAGGGGAGGGATGTCGTGGCCCGGCTCAACCGGCTTGGGGGAGGGGGCAGTTGGTTGAGCCGACCTGCGAGCGTCAGCGAGCTGGGCGTGTCGAAACCATGGTGAGGGTGTCCGGGGACTGGGGTCGGGTCTGCTTTTCGGTTTCCTGTGGTTTCGAATCGGGCCGCTCCTTCGTCCCGGCCCGGCTCAATCGTTTTCAGGGGAGGGGGCGTTGCCTGGCGCAGCCGGGTGGTGTGCAATCACGTCTCCCCCTCTCCCATTCGGACGGTTTTCCGGGAGATTCTCTCGGGTGTGAGAAGCAGTCTGGTCATGTCGTCGGTGCGGGCCTGTGTGCTGTCCGGGGTCGCGCTCAGCCAGGCCGCGGGTGTGCTGGTGGTCTTCCCCTCTCCGGTCGTGGCGACCGTCTGCAGGAGCAGTCCCGGACCGTCGGGCAGGTCCACGTGGTCGACGGACATGCCGGTCACGTCAATCGACGCCCCCGTGGTGACGTTGAACAGTTCGCGCGGCAATGCCAGGACGTCGGACGTGGAGGTCTCCTTCCGGGCGAGGACCTTGGCAGCGGTCCTCGGATTCGTGAAACGGATGACCCAGCCGCCCGGTTTGACACCGTGAACGCAGGGAACGACGCCCAGGACCTCCCCGCCGGTGCCTGCCCTGGTGAGGGTCATGCATCCCCCGCCGGTTTTCCGGGGCGACAGGAGGACGGAATCCGACGTGGCGCCGACGAGCCACTGATCGGTCGGGAAGGTGGAGGGGAGGAAACCGAGGGCATCGTCGAGGGAGAACACGTTGATGGTCCCGCCCTCGGCCGGTGCGTGCCCCCGGGAGGTCTCGACCACCAGTTTCGTGTCGGTCAGCTCGAAGCCCAGAATGTTGACCCCCGGCAGCTCCGCGGAGCGAACCTCCCTTCCCGTGGCGGTGTCCAGGACGCTGATCTTCATGCGCTGGGCCTCGACGCTGTGATCCACGGATTCGGTGCCGTCGCCTCGGGAGAGCTCGTCCGGGTGGAGCACGAAAGCCATGTACCGCATGTCCGGGCTGTAGCGGACCTCGTCGATCCTCGTGTCCGCCCGGCGGGCCCATCGCACCGACCCGTCTGCGGGGTTCAGGGAGACGATCGTCGTCGTCTTGAGGGTGAGTTCCGGCTGCTCGTGGAAGATGTGGGCCCCGGGCCGTACGGAGTCGAGGAGAATGAGCGGGTTGGAGGCCGTCCCCTGGCTGCGGGGCTTGCCCACCACCTTGTCGCCCGGGCTGAGCACCAGGTCGGCGTCGCCGGATCGCGACACCGTCAAGAGATCGGAGACGTCCCCGGCGTCGTTGACACCGGCCCGGGGCTCGAACGGTGAACACGCCCCCACTCCCAGGAGCAGCGCCCACAGCAGCGAGGAGACCACCGTCCGGCGGAAGATCCGATGCCGGCTCATGACGCGCCTTCCGGTAGGCCGTGGAGGCGGTACGCGTGCCCGGCTTCGGGGCCACGCTGGCCGTGGCCGGACGATGATCCGTACGCGGAGTTGAGGACGACGACGGTGGCACCGGGGGCCTGCAGCAACGTCAGGGCCTCTCCGAACTGGCTGGCCGGGTTGGGTTGGCCCGGCAGGAGCGGTTCCTCCCTGGTGAGTTTGTCGGCGATCAGAGTGGGTGAACTGTACGTTGCCCGTTCGTCCAGGGGAACGACTGCGCCGCCGGAACCATCGCTGGGTCGGAGTGTGAACGCCCACCCCAGGGTGTCGTCCGTGGCGATCCTCGTGAAGTCGACCGTGGCGGTCGCCACCCCGGCATATCGGGAAGCCGGGGTGACATTCCCGGTGCCGGGGTCGAAGACGGTCTCCGCCCACGGCCCATGGGATGCGACGACCTCGTCGCGGGTCCGTGGGGAGTAGGAGGGGTAGGTGGTGATGGTGTCCGAGATGGTGGAGGCGATGGTGTTGGGACCCGATGTTTCCCCGAGCGGAACGGCGGCCTTTTCCTCCCGGCCCGCCAGGGAGTCGAGGGTGACGGCCTGTGCCGTGGCGGCAGAGCTTCCCGTGTACTGGACGGTCCAGCCGTCGATGATCGCGAGACGATTGGTGAACGGATCGACGGCGATGTCCGACACCTTGGCCGTGGCATCGGGTTCGGAGTCGGAGATGAGAACCACGGTGGCGGTGGCACGCAGACCGGTGTCGTCGCCGGACGGTGTGGGCATCAGGACGAAGGAACTGCGCCCCGCGGCCCCGGAGTGGACGTCGCGGCGTTTGACGTCGCCACCGGTCAGGCTCCCGGGGGTCGGCAGGGTCCAACGGGTCTCGCCGGTGTTCAGGTCGTATGCGGTGGCGCCGTCCAGGAGGGCGGAATCGGTGAGCTGGAGGGCCCACGCCGAGTGGGAGACGTGCTGCCCGGTGACCTGACCGGTGCGGGTGTCGAGCACGATCGTCAGGGCGTTGTGGTCGCCCTTCCCCGAAGCCGGTATCCGACATGCCAGGTGGGTGCGGTCAGGGCTGAGGGCCAGTCGGGAGCCGACGAGATCCTTCCGTGCAAAGGGACCGTTCGGCAACGCGGTGCAGGAGAATCCGGGACGGTGGTAGCTCCACAGGGCGGTGCCGTCCCGTGGATCGAGAGCGGTGATTCCCGTGTCGGTGAGGATCAGCGGCCCGGCTGGACCGGCGGCCACCTCCTGCAACTCCGGGAGATCTTGCTGCCATGCGACGGCCGTGCCGATGCGCGCCGGATGCCCGGACGGACCGGCCGAGGCCGTGGAGGCGTGGGTCTGCGTGTGGGGCTGCGCCACGGCGTGCAGGGACATGGTTGCGATCACGAACACGATGGCCGGCACCAGGGGGATGACGCGCTGCCCGATGGGTGCGGGTCGCGCGGTCCACACCGCTGCGGCGGATTGCTCCGGGGCTTCGCCCGTTTCCCCAGGTCGCAGGGATGGGCGGATCCGGGCGGGGGACGTGGGATCGTCGGAGGCGATGCCGAGCGATTCACCCAGACACCGCAGCATCACGTGGCTGATGATCATCACCCCCACCGACAGCATGGCCAGTGCCTGGGCCAGCAGAGCCCCGACATTGAACGAGGAATGCTCAAAGGTCCACCACCACAGGAAACCCTCGAGGAGAACCAGGACCACGGCACACATGCCGAAGAAAGGGACGAGCCCCTGCGGAGTGAACGCGGCGATCATGAACCCGATGAAAAGAAACAGGCCACCACTGAGGATGAGCCACTGAGGAACCCAGGGAAGGAGCACACTCAACGGCAGCGGATCGTTCCACCACACCACGGTCAGGACGAGAGCCGCCACGAGGGTGATCAACCCGCTGAGACGCGACACCCTGAGGACCGCCACCCGCCGGGTCAGGGAGCGTCGGACGTCGTCGAGTGCCTGGGACATGCGCCTCATTATTGAACGGGGGTGGCTCAACCGGATTCGGCAAAGGGGAATGAACTCCTGCGTCACTAGCATCAAGGGATGTTGGGTGCTGAGAGGATCAGGGGGATCGTCGCCGGACTGGAAATGAAGTATGCGCGCACGCGGTGGAGATCCGACAACCTGAGGGGCGACCACGACCGCTCGGTCCACGCACCACCGCGCATCCCGGTGCTCGAACCGGGCTGCCTGGAGCCCGCCCCGGGCACCGAGCGGGGTCCGTTGCAGCTGATCGACGCCCGCACGGGAATCATGCCCTTCGCCGATCGCGACGAGCTGACGGCCCTCATCGACTGGGCGTGTGCACCCCAGGCAGGAAACGGTCGGGACTTGGCGCTGGCCGTCGTGACTGGTGCAGGTGGGTCGGGCAGGACCAGGCTCGCGGTCGAGCTGTGCTCGGCGCTGGGGAGGAACGGCTGGGGGACCGGTTTCGTGCCGGACCCCGCCGACCTGGGGGATGCGGAGCTGACCTGGCTGGGCTGACCTGGCTGGCAGAGATGGAATCGCATCTCCTGGTCGTGCTGGACCACGCGGAGGAGCGCCGCACGGGAAACCTCGCCCGGCTGCTCGTGCACCTGCGTGACCGGGCCGCACCGACCCGGGTGGTGCTCGTCGCACGCAACGCGGGGCAGTGGCTCACGGATCTGCTGGAAGGTCTCAAACACAGGGGCGAGGCGCTGGGCGACCCGCTCGGAATTGCGCTGCCCCACGAACCGGGCGACGCGGCCGGGATCGTCGCCAGGGCCGCGGGGGCATTCGCGCGTCACATGCGCAGGCCGGAGCCCGGCGACGTGCAGATTCCCCGCGATCAGCCGTGGACGACCCTGGACCTCGTGCTCCTGGGCTGGCTGCTCGCTGCCCGGGACAACGCCGCCGACCTGCCCGGGTCGCACGACGAGCTGTACGACGAGATCCTGCGACGTGAGCTCTCCGCCTGGCAGGCAGAGGCCATCAGGCGCGGACTGGGAGAACTTCCCGAGGCGACGTGGAGAACCGCGGCGGCGACGCTGAGCCTGCTTCGCCCCGTCACACCGGAGGAGGCCCGCGACGTGCTGTCCCGTCTGCCGGAGGCCAACGCCGTGCAGGACGCCGAGGGGTACGCCCGGCTGCTGTTCGAGATGCTGTCGCGGTCCGCAGGAGAACGCGCTCTGCGCCCAAGGCCGATCGCGGAGCACCTGATCATCGCAACCTTCGTGGACGGTGAAGGCTGCGAGGACCCCGAGAAGCTGCTGGACCAGGTACTGCCGGAGCCGTCCGGCACCCCCGGGTCAGGCGACACCGGGTGCTCCACGCTGGGAACCGGGCAAACCGATGCTCGTGATGCCCAGGACGAGCGGGTGTGCGACGCGATCACACGGTGCACGTCCCGGAAGGATGCGGCCGCGGTGCGCCTCGCGCGTTCCGTTCTGCGTCACCGGCCACACCTGTGGGTGGCCGCCCTTGACGTCGCGCAGCGTCAGGGAGGCCCGTTCGTCACGGCACTGGAGGAGGCGTTGAAAGGCGGGGAGGATCTGCCCGCCATCACGATTCTCGCCGCAATCTGGCCGGGGGATCCGGTCTTGCGTGGCGTCGCGGTCGCGGCACTCGCTCGTGTCCTGGAAACAAGCCGGGAGTCGATGAACCTGCTTGGTCTTTCCACGCACCTGGCCGATGCGGGAGATCGCGTGGGCGCCCTGGAGATGGCCCGGAAAGCCGTGCGAATTCACCGCGAATCCGCAGATGAGGATTCAATGGGCCAAGGCCTGATTCTTCCCTTGGCCAATCTCGCCTCCCGCCTGTGGGATGTGGGGGATCACGCTGGCGCGCTGAATGTGGAACGAGAAGTCGTAGGGATTCATCGTCGGCTCACCGGAGAATTCCGCGTATTTTTCGGCTCCCGCCTGGTTGTGTCGCTGGCCGGTTGGTCCGCCCGGCTGGTGGAGGCGGGGAATTCTGCGCAAGCCGTGGAGGTGCTGCGGGAGGCCGTAGGAATTCACCGGGAAACCATCGAGGTGTATCGGGGGCTTTCCGGTGAACTCCGCAGGGCCTTCGGGCCGTTTCTGGCCATGCCGTTGTCCGCTCTAGCCACCCAGCTGGCGGAGCTGGGGGATTTCCCAGAGGCCCTGGTCGCCGCTCGGGAGGTCGTCGATCTGCAGCGCGAGGTCGTCGAGGAAACCGCCGCGCGAGGGGACGACGTGCCGGACTGTGCCACCGACACCCCACCCCGCGCGGAAGCCGATCGAGGCTCCCGGGACGTCCTCCCCGACAAGGAGTCCGGCCACATCGAGCATGGGGAGTTCATATACATCGAGGTCCTGCTGGCTCTGGCCGCCGTGTCCTCAGCCGAGCAGGCCCATGACGTCGCAGGGAATCCCGGGAAGGCCCACGAGGCAGTCCGGGGGTTCATCGGCGAGGCCAACGTCTCCGCGATCCTCTGCGCCCTGCGTCTCCGCCCGGAGCTCGCCGATCACGCCCCCTGCGGCAGGTTCGCCGCGGCGCTCCACGCCTGCCTCACCGACGCCCCCGGGGAAGCGGAGCGCCACCTTTCCGGGATCGGCGACCGTGTGGCTCCGGACGACCTGGACATTTTCCGACGATGCGTCGAGACCCTCCAGGTAGAGCCCGTGTACACGGACAGGCTCCGTCCCGTGCGGGAGTGGGTGGGCAAAGCGACCTCCGAGGCCGGCTGAACCACTCGTCGAGCAGCCGACGGAATTCTGCTGACCCCCGTTCCTCCCCTGCCGAGTTCGCTACCCTGTGGGCGGAGGCTATTTCAATGACGAAACTCGATCATCTCTTTGTCATCGTTCCGGGTATCGGCGGCAGTGTTCTCGCCGACGAGAGCGGGAAGAAGGTGTGGAAACCGGACGTGCGGTCGGTGGGGAAGGCGATGTGCCGCCCCGAGGATTTAGCGATGGACCGTCCGCTCGTGCCGACCGGCCTGTTCACGGACTTCCACATCACCCCGTTCTGGCTCGTTCCCGGCTACAGCAAAATCACCAAAAGGCTTTCCCATGTTTTCCAGGAGGCCGTCACGACCGCGCATCCCACAGACCACGTCGACCCCGGTGCTTCAATAGTGAATTTTCCTTACGATTTCCGGCAGTCGATATGGAAGAGCGCCGAGGCGCTGGGAAGGGAGATCGCCTGGCGGCTGGAGCACCGGAAACGCAGGGTCGTCATCTACGCACATTCGATGGGCGGGTTGGTTGCGGCTTGGTGGTGGGGCATGCTTGGCGGGCACGAGGTCACCGAACACATCATCACTTTGGGGACACCGTTCCGCGGGGCGACGAAGGCGCTGGACATGCTGATCAACGGCGTTCGGCTCGGGCCCCTACCCCTTGATGCTGCCACTGGCGTGCTGCGTGGCTGGGACTCCATCTACGATCTGGTGCCGAAGTACCGGACGATCCGGGATGCCGATGCCGTTGTCTACCCGCAGGATCTGTCCCTGGCCTGCGAGGGCTTCCGTCGTAGGGCGAAAACCTCTTATGAGCGGTTCCAGGAGATGACCAGCCGGATTGGGGAGCTTGTTGAGGATCCGGCACTGCTGGGCGCTTGGACGCACTTCTACAGCGAGGGCCACGGGACGTTGTCGCGGGCCGAGGTCGTCGCCGATCGGCTCGTGTGTTCCAAGGAGACCCCGGACTGGTCCCACCTGCCGGGCTGGGAACCGCGGCACTGGCAGGGTGGCGACGGCACGGTGCCGAAGATCAGCGCCTTCCCGGCTTGGCTCGACGCAGATGAGAACACCGGGCAGCGTCCCAAGAAGGACACCAGACGCAGCCCCGCGAAACACGGCCAGCTCGTCGAGGATAGGGCCGCTTGGGCTCAGACTGAGGATTTCGGACTTCCCGGCCTGCCCTCCGCCGCGCGCGGCGCGAAGGAGGACGAGGCCTACGTGCTGCTCGATCACGATGACGTGGTCTTGGCGGGGCAGCCGACCGAGGTCGGCATCCGGCTGGATGCGCCCGACCCGGGAGACCCCGAGCTCCAGGTGACCCTTACAGGGGATGTGGTGGACGTCGGCAGGAGCGGCGACGGCTGGGTGGCCCACCTGCCCGACGTGAAGGCCGGCATGAACCTCCTGGATGTCACCTTCAGGAAAGTCCCCGACCTGGACAAAGTGAGCATCCGAACCAAGATCGGAGCCGTCGATGTCCCCGCGTGATTCGATGGTTCGGCGTACCCGTTGGGACAGTGTCGCGGATCCTGCCCGGCTGGTCGAGTACGTGCCCACCGGCGCCGTCACCTACATGATCCCGTCGAGGAATCGTCGAGAACTCCCCGGCCCGGACAGCCGCCCGGCTGAGGAGAAGGCGAAGGCGATCTTCGAGCTCATGGCGAAGCTGGGTATCAGGTACGTACTGGAACCCGCGGACAGCCGGCCCGGGGCCCAGTTCGTCCGCCCCGTGGAGGAGGTGTTCCGCGCCTCGGGGCAGGGCACCTGCCTCGACCTGTGCGTGGCCTTCAGTAGCGCTGCCCTGGACGCCGGGCTGCACCCCATGATCCTGACGGTGACCAAATCGAACGAGAACCGTCACAGCATCGTCCTCATCCCCTGTAACAGGACGTGGTTGGCGAGTGGACGACCCGAACCGGTCGCGGACCACGAGGTGGTGCACGAACCCTTCCTGTTCGACGACATGCCCTTGAAAGCGATGGTCTACCGGACAGCAACTGGCTCTGGTGATTTGTTGGCCATTGATGTGCAGGAGGTCTCCCACAAGTCGGACGGAACCCCGTTCGGAGACTGGGAGTCGGCGGTGAGCAGGGGCGCGGACTTCCTGACCGGCACAACGGGTTGGGACTGGGACGTGTGCGTCGACATCGGGGCGCTGCGTGGAACCATGGCGGCTCCCCACTCGGTCTACGCGCCACCGCGGGCACGAGTGCTCGAGCCGGGCTACCTGAAACCCGCCCCGGGTGCTACGCGAAGCCCGCTGCAGCTGATCAAGGCCCGCACGGGAATCGTGCCCTTCACTGGTCGTGACAAACTGATGGAACTCACCGACTGGGCCAATGCCCAGCCCAGGGAAGGCCTGGAGGACCTGGCCGTGGCCGTCGTGACCGGTGTCGGCGGGTCGGGCAAGACTCGGCTCGCAGCCGAGTTGTGCTCGAACCTGGAGAAAAAAGGCTGGGTGGCAGGATTCGTTCCGAAAACCACCGGTTTGAGCGAGGCGGAACTGACCTGGCTCACCAAGGTGGAATCGCATCTGCTACTGGTACTGGACTACGCCGAAGAGTCCCGGAGAACCGACCTGGCCGATCTGCTCCACCGTCTCCGTGAACGAGGCGCACCCACCCGGGTGGTGCTCACCGCACGCTCCGCAGGCGCATGGCTCGATGACCTACTCGAAGACAAAGCGCTCTCGGGGGCCATGGCGCAAGGGCTGCGCAGGGTCGAGCTTCCCCGCCAGGCAAAGACCAGCGCCAGGATGGTCGGGAGGGCGGCGAAGAGATTCGCCCGCCAACTAGGAAAACCCGAACCAGATGATGTGGGGATCCCGGAGAACTCGCGGTGGACAACCCTTGACTTCGTGCTCCACGGTTGGCTGATCGCATCCGAGGTTGGCGCCGCCAGCCTGCCGAATTCGCGGGAGCGGCTGTACGAGGAGATCCTGCGGCGCGAGATCGAGTACTGGCAGGACGAGGCGGCGCTGCGGGGCATGGCCAAGGTGTCCGAGGCCACGCTGAGAACCAGCGCCGCGGCGCTGAGCCTGATAGGGCCACGCACGGTCTCCGAAATGGCCGATGTGTTGTCGCGCCTACCCGAGTGGAGTGAAGCCGAGCTTCGTAAGACCTACGCGGAGCTCCTGTTGAAGGTGCTTGCGGACCCGGGCGAGGCATATGTCCTACGCCCCGACCCGGTGGCCGAGAAACTCGTCGTTGAAGTCTTCGTGGACGATGGCGAAACCCTCGACGACCCCGAGGAACTGCTGGACAAGGTGCTACCACCCGATCCGCTGAGCGATCCACGCCTGAACGAGGACACCTGCCCACCAGCGATCGCTCGCCGAGCGCTGTGCCACGGCAGGCAGAGTCAACAGGTCTGCGACGTGATCACAAGATGCACCTCCCAAGGAGACGCTCCCGCAGCGCAGCTCGCGCATTCCGCCCTACGCTGCCGAACACACCTGTGGATAAGCGGCCTGGAAGCTGCACTCAAGCAAGGCGGTCCCTTCGTCACAGTGCTGGAAGACGCCCTGAAAGGCGGAATGAATATTCCGGCTGCCGAAATAGCCGACTCGATTCCATCGAGACACTCGTACCTGCGCAACGTTGCTGTGGCGGCAATGACCAGCGACCGGAAAAGAGACATGAAAGCCGCCGAGCGGGCGGCCTACATGAACAATCTCTCCAACCGGTTATCCGAGGTGGGTGATCGTGGGGGTGCGTTGGAGGCGATTCGGGAGGCCGTCGGGATTTATCGTGGGCTCGCTGAGGGGAATCCGGCTGCATTCGAAACCGATCTGGTCAGGGCACTGAACACTCTCGCCCGCATCCTGAGCGAAACCGGAGAGAGCGACGAGGAGCTGCGGTGTTTCACCGATGAAACGGAGAACTTCCTGACGGGTCTCCAGGCCCGGCTCCGGCTTGCCAGGGCGCGCTGGCGGGCAGAAGCGGGTGGCGTTGATGACCTGTGTCGTGCGGCGGAGCTCGCCGATGGGCAGGACGATCCCCAGCTGCTGGGCAGGGTCCGAAGGGCCATCGCGGAGACCGCCGCCGAATGGCGGGCTGCGTTCCCCACCAAGCGGTGGAAGGAGCTGCCGGATTGGGCCGTCTGCGACCTGAGCGAATACCTCGAAACCCTGCAGGCTTGGCTCCAGTGCCCGAGCTGGGACGACCAGGCCCAACTGCTGCGCTCCGCATGGCCCGCGCCCACCGAGGACGACGTGGCCCTCGCCCGGGCAGCGGCGGAAAGATACATCGATACTCCCGAGATATCCACCCTGGCCGACATCGTTGAAGCGATCGCCGAACAGGGGCTCGATCCCGTCCTGTCCGAGAGGCAGGCTGTTTACGAAGCCGGGGTCCTGGTCATCGGTTGGCGGACCGCTCATGCCGAACGGAAGGGACGTCAATACCTGAAGAAACACCAGAACATGGCGGGCAACCCACACTGTCACTATGCGCTTCAGAGGCTCGGCTTGCCCGACGTGGAACGCGAGTCCCTCCTGGCCCTGCTGGAGCTGGCAACCGTGTCCTCGGTGGATCTCGCCTATGACGTGGCCGAGGACCTGGAAGACGCCGACGACGCGATCCGAGACTTCATCGACGCGGCCAACGTCCCCGGCATGCACTGTGTCCTGCGGCTTCGTCCGGACCTCGCCGAAGCCACCCTGCACGGCAGATTCACAGCAGCGCTCTGCGCCTACCTCACCGGCCACCCTGAGGAGGGGAGGCGATACCTCGACCTGATCGGCACAACCGCGAACCCGGATGACCGGGAGAGCTTCCGGCGATGCGTCCACACCCTTGGCCGCGACCCCGACTACACGGACGCACTCGCCCCCGTCGCCGAGTGGCTTCGGACCGGGTGATCCCCCATGCCGGCAAGAACTGACGGGATCACACGCTTCCAGAGGCTCCGCACTGCGACGGCGTCCCGGGTTTTCTCAGCAGATGGTTTCGACTCGGATCGCTCGTTCCTCGCGGCCCGGCTCAACCAGCTTGGGAGTAGTGAAGCTGGTTGAGCCGACCTGCGACGAAGGAGCTGGTCGTGTCGAAACCATGGTGAGGGTGTCTGGGATCTTGTGGTCGGGTCTGCTTGTCGGCTGCCGGGTGGTTTCGACTCGGGTCGCTCGTTCCTCGCGGCCCGGCTCAACCAGCTTTGGGGGGGACTCGCGGCCCGGCTCAAACAGCTTTGTGAACAAGGCGGTTCAGGTCAGCCGACTTCGGGGAGGGACGGTTCCTCCCTCACCACCACCTCCGTCGACTGGCCGATGGCGGCGTCGGTGAGGGCGACGAACGTGGCCCTGGCCTCCTCGATGGTGGCGGTCGGGGCCTTGACCTTCTGGAAGCGGGCGCGGGCCATGAAGATCAGCAGCACCGCGATCCCGATCGACAGCAGCGCCGTCACCAGGAACCCCAGCGTCAGGCAGCCGACGGTGTTGAGACCGGTGAGGCTCAGCAGCCAGCTCAGGGCCAGCGCCAGCACGATCACCAGCATCCACAGCGAATGCAGCAGGAAGATGACGGCGGCCCCGGCGAAGGCCGAACCGATGCCGGCCTGTTTCGCGGCGGGGACGAGCTCGGCCTTGGCCAGCTCCGTTTCGCGGGCGACGAAATCCATCAAGCCGTCGCGGAGCAACTGGAATGGTGTGGGACGGGCCATCGTATTCCTTTCGCGTCCGACCGGTTGCGGCGCAGCCGGTACCCCTACCCTACGGCTACCGCAGGGGTGTCGCGACCTGCATGTCGATCTCGATGCCACTTTCCGGCATGGACACCGGTTCGGTCAGTTCGTCGTGATTCACCCAGGCCCGCCACGCCAGCAACTGGAACGGCAGACGCAGGTTCTCCCCGGGCCTGACGGCGTGTTCGAAAAGATCCCTGATCTCGTCGGCCAAGCGCTTGCGCTGCAACTCCGAAAGTCGCCTTGACAACGGCTGATTGGCGACGAGCTGTTGGAGATCGTCGAGGCTGACGGTCTGCCAGATGCGGAAGGCGCGGTGCTCCACCTCCGGGAAATATTTCGAATCGTCCACGGCGGCCAAAGACTTGTGACCGTAGTCGCCGCGCATCGCCATCGGGTCGTAGTGACGCATCAGCGCGGTGAGGCGCCGCACCCACGGCACCGAGTCGTCGCGGATGATGTACGAGGCCGAGAAACAGCCACCGGGACGCAGCACACGGGCGATCTCCGACAGCGCCTGACCGGGATCGAAAAGATGGAAGGACTGGTGGGAGAACACCACGTCGAACTGGCAGGGATCGATCGGGATGGCCTCGGGGCGCGCCCAGAAGGGGGTGATGCCCTGGAGGGCTAGCAGGCGACGCATGTCGCGGTCGGTGTCGGCCATGGCGAAGACGGCGTGGCCCGCCTCCTCGAGGCGCTGGGGCAGCAGGCTGCCCCCAAAGGTCAACCCCCGCACCCCCGGCCAGACGGCAAGCCAGGTCAGTGCTTCAGGAGGCAGGGGATCGGTGGTGGTCATCTCTTCCCGGGTCGTTCTTCAGGTACATCAAACAGGTTATCCACACCCTCGAGCGGAAACGGAGAATCAACCCCGCCGGTTCCCACAGTGAAAACGTGAACACATCGGAGATTACCGGTCCATTGCTTGCGACGCGGGAAGCCGCGCTCGCGGATTCCGTGCTCGCCACCACGCTGGCCCTCGGAGTCGATCTGGAGGTCATCACGGATCGGGAAGAGCTCAGGCGCCGCTGGCGCACCGCAACACTGCGCCTGGTGGGTGCGGACATGGCGTCGAGGGCCGCAGCCCTCGGGGCCGTGCCCGGGGTGTGGGTGGTCGGTTTCGATTCCGAGGAGCTGCTGCCGGCCTCCGCGGAGCTGGGTGCGCCCGCGCTGCTGCTGCCCGACGAGTCGCAGCGCCTGGCGGAGGTCCTCTCCAACGAACTGCCGGGCCGGGACGCGGCGCAGACACTGGCGCTGACAGGGGCCTCCGGCGGGCTGGGGGTCAGCTCCCTCGCGGTGGCGTTGGCGACACGGGCCGCAGAGACGGGACTGCGCTCGGTGGCGGTGGAGCTGGCGAGCTGCGGCGGCGGCCTGGACCTGCTGTTCGGGGCCGAAACCCAGGAGGGCATGACCTGGGAGGAGCTGCGGCACGCCGTCGGCGAGATCGGGGACCTCACCCCACACCTGGTCCCGGCGGAGCGGGTCTCGGTGCTGGCGCTGGGCAGGCCCCACGGCGACTCCCCCGACGAGGCGGCGTTGTCGGCGGTGCTCAGGTCGCTGGAACGCAGCCACGACCTGGTGGTCGTGGACATGGGCGACGGCACGCGCCTGGCGGAACTGGGACGTCGCGTCGTCCCGCTGCTGATGGTCGGCGCGGACGTGCGATCGGTTGCCGCGGCCCGGATGCGGGCCCGCCGGATCGACCTGACCGGGGCGCTGCTGGTGGTGCGGGTCGGGAAAGGTCGCGGGCTGCCGC
>ERZ773008.218-NODE-218-length-41051-cov-3.625964_pt1 | contig 41051 bp, 43 predicted proteins | sample MGYA00580664_ERZ773008 | MGnify/ENA primary metagenome ERZ773008 (study PRJEB29015, sample SAMEA2738016) | human oral metagenome | biome: human oral; feature: human-associated habitat; material: dental | place: China | collected 2048 ...
AAAACAACAGTATTTAAAAAGCGGATTTTTGTGATAACCGCAATCAGTGATTCATAGAACAAATAGAAGTAACATAGAAATAAAGAACAACAGAGAAGGATATTTTTCTTAACAGGTGGTAAGGAAGATATCCTTTCGTTCTATAATCATCATTTTGTCAAAAAAAGATTATTTTATCATACAAAACCATGATTGCTACGAAAACCTGATTGAAAAAATATTATATATGAAATAGAGGAACGGGTTTTGGAGATGTGAATCTGATGAGAAACGGATGTAAGAATGGAAAAATGAACTAAAAAATGGTATGATGAAAAAATGTGAGGAAAGAACTCTAAAGAAGAGGTGCTAAGAGTGAACTGAACTTGATGCACGGTTTGATTTTCTTCACCTGATGCTCGATTCCATTTTCTTCAAAGAAGGAAGAGATATCGGGATTGGAACGATAGAGAAAGCTTTTTTGGACATCTACGGTTTCGGCAAATATTTCGGCAAATACAGAGGAGCGATAAGATGAAAATACTTCATTTAGCAGATTTACATATCGGAAAGTTATTGAACGGATATTCCTTACTTGGAGAACAAGAGAAGGTATTGAAACAGGTGTTGTCCGTCATTGATGAGAAAAAAGCGGAGGTAGTTGTTATCTCGGGAGATATTTATGACAGAAGTATTCCGCCGAAAGAGGCGATGTTGTTGTACAATCAGTTTTTGCGAAAGGTTTTGATTGACAGGAATATTCCCGTATTGGCAATTTCGGGTAATCATGATTCCGCAGAGCGACTTGAGGCGGGAAATGCATTGATGGAGCAGGTTCATTACTATATTGAGGGAATTTTTAAGAAGGAAACGAAGAGAGTGACCATAGAAGATGATGACGGGGAGGTGGATTTTTATCTGATTCCGTTTGCAGATGTTGCACAGGTCAGAGCTTTGTTGGAAGATGACGAGATTCGAAGTTTTGACGATGCGATGAAAAAAACGGTAGAACATATTGTGTTACGCAAGGGAATCAGGAGTGTCGTGTTGGCGCATTGCTATGCCGTTTCCGAGTCGGAGGAGCATGAGGAAGAAAAGATTGATTCTCAAAAACCGCTTTCTATCGGGGGAAAAGAATTTGTGGATGCCAAGTGTTTTGACAAGTTTGATTATACGGCGCTTGGACACTTGCATCGCAGACAGAAAGTCGGAACGGATAAGGTGCATTACCCGGGAACATTGTTGAAGTATTCTTTTTCGGAAGAAAAGCATCAAAAGGTTATTTTGTTGGTTGACCTCAAAGGGGACGGGAGTGTCGTTATGGAAGAAGTTCCTGTCGAGTTGGAAAAAAATGTTCGTACCATTGAGGGACGGTTTGAAGATATTATGGAACAGGCATTGGAAGACTTGCATCGAGAGGATTTTGTGAGATTTATTTTGGAAGATGAAGACATGGTGCCGGATGCAATGGGCAGATTGAAACAATACTATCCGAATGCAATGGAACTTCGTTATGTGTTTCGGGAGAAAGAAATCTCTCAGATTCTATCGAAGACAGCAGATAGAAAGCACACTGTTTCGGAAATGGCGGAGCTGTTTTATCAAGAGAATTATGAAGAAGAGATGAGCGTCGCTCTGAAAGAAGAGGTATCGGAGATTCTAAAGGAATTAGAGGGAGAAGAAGATGAAACCAATTAAACTGACACTTTCCGGATTTATCACTTATCGAGATACACAAACAATTGATTTTACGAAGTTTGAGCAAGGCTCTCTGTTTATTGTTTCCGGTGCGACCGGTTCAGGTAAGACGACGATTTTTGATGCAATTTGTTTTGCACTCTATGGCAAAATCAGCAGCCAAACTCGTGGAGAAGGAGAAGAACTGCGTTCACAGTATCTTTCGCCGGAGGATGATAAAACTTTTGTAGAGTTTGAATTTGAAGAAAACGGGGAAAGGATTCGGATTCGTCGAGAGCCGAGGCAGGTGATGAAGAGGCCACGCGGAAAAATCGACACCGTTTCGGAAGAGGTGGAATTGTATCTCGGCAACGAGGTGATGACTTCCAAGAGAGAGGTTGATGAAAAAATTGTGGAACTGACCGGTTTGACATGGGATCAGTTTACCAAGATTGTGATGTTGCCTCAGGGAGAGTTTCGCAAATTTTTGAGTGCATCGTCAAAGGAAAAAGAAGAAATTTTACGAAAAATTTTTGATACTGTGCCTTACCAAAGATTTTTGGAACAAGTGAAACAGAAATATTCTATGATTCAAAAGAAGTTTGAAAAGATGGAAGATGAAGTGAATGCCTTGGTTTCTATTTTGGATGTGGAAGAGAGTGCATGTATTCAGGAATTTTTGAAGGATAATCGTTTGGAACCGGCATTTTATCCCAAAGCATTAGAAAACATGGTGAGGGAACAAGAAAAAAACAGGAAGGAAACCGAAGAGATAGAAGAGTCCTTGAAAAAATTTGAACAACAGTATCAAAACTGTAAAAATCAAATTTCGATGGCGAATCGACACAATACGCAGCTATCTCAATTTCAACAGAAACAGGAGGAATTAGGAAAGCTCATTCCCCTCGAACAGGAGATGAACAAGAGAAAAGAGGCTTGTATTCAGGCGGAAAAGGCTCTCTCTTTCTACAGGGAAGAAGTTCGATTGGAATCCGTTTCAGATAGGATTCAAAAGAGAAATGAAGAGTTGGAACAGCTGATACAAGAGGAAACACTGTGGGAAGAAAAAAGTGTTGCTGCGAAAAAAGAGGCGGAGAAAATTCCTTATTTGAGTGAAGAGGAAGAAAAAAAGGTCAAAGAATTAGAGGAATGGAATCAAAAAGAAGAGCAGTATGGCAGATTGCAGGAGATTTTACATCAGGAAAAAGAGTTTGAAGTACAGAAAAGGAAGTTGGAGCAGGAAAAAATCAAGATACAGACTTCTCTGAAAGAGTGTGAAGAAGTATTGCGTTCGCTTGAAAAAATCGGAGAAAAGTTTGAAAAATCGCAAGAAGAGTTGTTGCAGACAGAAAAAGAGTTAAGCAAAACAGAGTGGGAATTGGATAAATATCGTTTGATTTATCGCGAGTTGAAAAAGACGGAAAAATTTGAGCAAGACCTCTCCTTGTTACAAAAAAGTCTTGGTACCAACCAACAGAATTCAGTTTTGTTATATCAAAAAGTGCAAGATGCGAAAAAAATGTTTGAGCAATCTCTTTTGACAGTGTATGCAAAAGATTTGGAAGAAGGAACAGCATGTCCGCTTTGCGGTTCGATTCATCATCCTCGTCCGATTCATGAAGTGACTTCTGTTACGAAAGAGGAGATAATCTCTTTGGAAGAACAGCTCAAAGAGATACAGGAGACGGCGGTCAGACAACAAACGGAGAAAAAACATCTGGAGGATGCAATTCTTTCTTCAAGGGAGCAGATTTTACAGTTACAGGAGACATCTGCTTTTCAGGTTCGAGAATTCAGCGGTACTTCAGAGGAACTTGTTTTTTATGAAGAATGCGGAAAGTCTTGTGCAGACAGGAAAAAGAACTTAGAGCAGACACAAGTGCGGTTGCAAGCAGAGTGTGAAGAGTACAAGAGAAAAAGAGAGCTTGAAAAGAATGAGCGAGAACAGGTGGAACGATGTCAAGAAAAGATGCAGAACATCATGATTCAGACAGAAAAATTATCTGTATCCTCAGAACACAGTACACGGTTGAAAACGGAGTTGGAAGAAAAGCTGAAAGGCATTGATGAACAACAGTTGAAGTCGCAAAGACAAACTTTGATGAAAGAAAAAAAGCAGATACATGAAACCATAGAGAAGATTCGAACGGAATTTCAAAAAAGTGTAGACGCTTATTCCAAAATTAGTACCAAAGTATCGGAATGGAAACAGTATCAAAAAGAGGAGACAAGCCGATACCATGTAGAAAAACAGGACTGGGAAAGAAAGATAACACAGGAATTTTCCGATATGGAAACCTATCGCAAAAACTGCATGGAAGAATCTGTATTGGAGCAGGAAAAGCGACAGGTGGAAGAGTTTTTGGAAGAGTACCGTGTATTAAGTGTGGAAGTCAAGACCTTGGAACAGACTTTGGAAAGCAAAACTGCAATCGATATTCAACCGTTGGAAAAAGAGATATATTCTCTGGAAGAAGTGCGTAAGGAATTACAGAGTACGAAAGAGAAGTTGCAACAGCAGTATAAATCCGTTCACACGCTTGAGAACAAGATTCGTGAAGTGTTATCACATGAAGAGGAATATGCACTAAAAAGAATGAATCTTGCCAAGTTATATCAACTGTGCAGCGGAGAAAATCCGATGAAAGCTACTCTTGAAACCTATGTTTTGATGTACTTCTTTGAAGAAGTGCTGCTGTATGCGAATCAGAGATTATATAAGATGACAGACGGGAAGTACACCCTATACCGCAAAGAGGATAACTTCAAGGGCGGAGGAAAAAACAGAGGATTGGAATTAGAAATTTTGGATACCAATGTAGGAAAAAAACGAAGTACGGCAATGCTTTCGGGAGGAGAAAGCTTTTTGGCGTCACTTGCGTTGGCGCTCGGATTGTCGGATGCCATTATGAATACGGCTGGTCAGATTGAAATTGATACCTTGTTTATTGATGAGGGATTCGGAACATTGGATCAGGACAGATTACAGAGTGCGGTAGATTGTCTCTTAGAGCTTGCGGGAAGAAATCGGATGATTGGTATTATTTCTCATGTAGAAGAACTGAAATCCACGATTCCGAATAAAATTATTGTCACATATGAAAAAGAAAGAGGAAGCACACTTTCACTGATGTATTAAAAGAATATAGTATGAAATGTGCGTCTTATTAGAAATGCGAATATAAAAATTTATCCAATCTTGAGATTTTATGATATTGTGATATAATGATGGTGTCGCCTAACTGAGAATAAGGACGGAATAGAATGGTTCCGTTTGCGGTTCGTTCATTTGGATTTGGAACGAATGTTAGAGAAATTGAGCATGATGTATCATCTAAGGACAGATGACACGGTAAATATCAAAGAATGATGGAATGGCAAACAGTTTTCAGATAAGGCAACAATAAAGAAAAATCAAGGAAAGAAAAATCTCATTTATTTTGGAAAATCAGGAGTGAACATATTGATAGCGATAAAAATGTTATTAAGTTTTTTAACGGCGTTTTTGGTGTGTTATTTGATGATTCCTTTCGTAATCAAATTTGCTCATGTAATTGGTGCAATTGACGTTCCGAAGGATAATCGGAGAGTACACACCGAACCGATTCCGCGATTGGGAGGAATCGGAATTGCGATAGCCTTTGTGGTAAGTACATTGATTTTTTGCGGAGTGCATAGAGAGTTAATCTCTATCCTGTTTGCAGCAACGATTGTGTTAGTGACGGGTGTCTTTGATGATACCCGAGACCTCAGTGCAAAACTGAAATTGATTATTCAAATAATTTGTGCGGGAATCGTGGTATATAGCGGAGTGCAGATTGATTATGTTGCAAATCCTTTTACCGGACATTTGATTTGGCTCGGCTATTGGGGAGTTCCAATCAGTATTGTTTGGATTGTGGGAGTGACGAACTGTATCAATTTGATTGACGGATTGGACGGTTTGGCTGCCGGAATTTCATCGATTGCAGCTCTCACCTTGGCAACGGTTTCGCTTATTCACGGATACTATAACTATGCGACCATCTTCTTTTGTTTAGCGGGTGCAAGCATCGGATTTTTGCCACACAACTTCAATCCGGCAAAGATTTTTATGGGAGATACAGGTTCCTTATTCTTAGGTTTTATTTTGTCTGTTATGGCAATTGAGGGAACAGTAAAGAGTACAACATTGATTGCAGTCATCGTTCCTGTTTTGGCATTAGCGGTTCCGATTTTTGATACGGCGTTTGCGATTATCCGCCGAAAGTTGGCAGGCAAACCGATTATGCAAGCGGACAAAGGACATTTACACCATAGACTGTTGGCAAAAGGTCTCAGTCAAAGACAAACGGTGCTGGTATTGTACGCAGCAAGTGCCATCTTGGGTGCAAGTGCGGTGTTGATTACGCATATGAAAGTAATTTATGGAATTCTTATCATCATTGTGGACTTTATGTTCATAGGCTATAGTGTCTATCGATTGAAAATTTTGCACCACGATCAACACGATGTAGAAAAGTAATCCTATTAACGATAAAAATAATTCAAAACGAATGTAACAATAAACACAAAATCTGTAGAAGAATGCAACAAATTTTTCTACAGATTTTTTTGTAACCGATTTTTCCTTGAAAGACTACTTGTTTCACAGTATACTGATACAAACAAGAAAATAATGTAAGTTTGGCGAAGAACGGAGAGCTATTGTCATGGATAATTTTATACAATATGTGTATATTGATTGGGAAGAAATTCCTAAAGACAGTTACCTGCGTGATATTGATGCATTCCAAAATGTAGAAAAGCTTTCATTTCAAAAACCGGTGACTTTTTTTGTAGGAGAAAACGGCAGTGGAAAATCAACGCTGTTAGAAGCGATTGCCATTTCTTGGGGGTTCAATGCAGAAGGCGGAACCAAAAATTATGCATTTTCAACATTCGATTCTCATTCGGATTTGAACAACTATATTCGATTGTCAAGAGGAACTCGAAAAGTGAATGGAGGATATTTTCTTCGTGCGGAGAGCTTCTATAATGTGGCGACACAGGAACAAAAATATGCAGATGATGCACATACTTCCTACCGATTTCATGAAAAATCTCATGGAGAGGCTTTTTTGTCAGTGGTACAAACTCAATTTCGTCCGAACGGATTATATCTTTTGGATGAACCGGAATCAGCACTTTCCCCTCAGAGACAGTTGACACTGTTGTTAGAGATCTATCGATGTATTCAGGAAGGCTCACAGTTTATTATTGTTACACATTCTCCAATTTTATTGGGAATGCCGGATGCGGAAATATTTACCTTTGATAAGGGGATGATTTCTCTGTGCAACTATGAAGAAACAGACAGTTATCAGGTTACCAAACTGTTTATCAACAATCGCAAACAGATGTTACATCAACTTTTTTGTGAAGAAGAATAAAGGAGAAGGATATGGACTTTAGACAGATAAAAAGAGAAGATGTACGAGCTTTTTATGACTGTATGAAAGCAATCGACCAAGAGACGGAGTACATGTTATATGAACCGGATGAAAGGGTTTGGAATCAGGATTTGTTGGAAGTTAAGATGCAAAGGGAACAAGATTTTTTGGTAGGAGCATTTGAAGAAAAAGACATCGTGGGATTTTTATCGGCAGAAAGAGGTACTGCCAGACGAATTCAACATTCCGCTTATATTGTGGTTGGAATCCAAAAAGCATATTGTCATCGTGGCATAGGAAGTCAATTTTTTGCGATGTTGGATGATTGGGCGAGAACGGATCATATTACAAGGTTAGAACTTACCGTGCGTTGCGATAACGAACCTGCCATTCATCTGTACCGAAAAAACGGATTTGTGGTGGAAGGAGTCAAAAAACATACGATGCGTGTCAATGGAGAGTATGTAGATGAATATACTATGGCAAAGCTGTATTAGAGTGATTGATAAATGATGTATGTACTTTTCATAGGTGATATTTGAGTTTGTGCAAACAACGAAATGAATAGCGGGTGCTTCTCTTTTTATTTGAATTTCATCAAAAAGGACGGGAAAGTTGTTTGTGTACACAAGGAAAAAGATACACAACAATACAAACAGAATTGTTGTGAGAAAAGAGGTTATAATGTCAAGGCTACCTATTCTACAAGAGTTGCTCCAATCAAAAGATATTTTTCTTTTTGTGATAGGGCTTGGAGTATCTGTGGCATTTTCTTATGTTTGGAAACAACTGAAATGGTGTCTCATAGGGACTTTTGTTTCTTTTGGGATTTATCTTTTTTGTGAAATGACGGCTCCGAAGGTTGTTTCTTATGCAGAGGCATTTGGAATTTTATTTTTGGGATGGTTCTGTTTAGGAAGTACATTCGGGTTTTTGGTATGTGATGTGCTGAAGGTAATTCAAAAGAAACCGAAAGATGGAAAGAAGGGAGTTTTATGATGAAAAAATTTTTGATGTTTCTATTATTGATAGTAGTAATTTTTGTACCGAATGTATCTTTTGCGGGCGATGTTCCGGAATGGTTATTACAGGATGAGGATACACAAACCTTTATCGGCGAAGTGAAAGAAATGACGGAAGAGAGTGTTACGCTGATTCAAAGATACAATATTAAGGGGGAGTTTGAAGAAGGCAGTGAACAGACTTACCCTGTTCGTTCTTCTTTGATTTTAGGTGATGTCAAAGTAGGAGAAACTGTACTTTGCGGGTATGGTGATGAAAATAATTTGTATCTCTATAAGATAAAGAAATTTGAAAACGGGAGGATAGAGCTTTTTGACGACTATCCTATGACAAAGCGATTAGAGGACTATATTAACAACGGAGACTTCGCAAAAGCTGAACTGAAAAGACTACTAAACAGCTCCAATAAAGATACCGGTAAACATACGGAACAAGTAGAACCGAAAGAAGAAACATCTGTCAAACATCCTGATAAGACTGATGCCATAGGAGGAGCCGACGAATCTACTTCTATTGTAATTGAAAACACGGGAATGGTTGATATTTGGAAGTTTGTGGTAGGAATAGGAATCCTTTTGGTTACAACAGGGGTACTGTTGATAAAAAGACAGAAAAGAACAAGATAAAGAATTAGAGAATCAATGTTTGTAGAGGATTCATCCTGTTAGGATTCGTCAGAATCAGATGCGAATCATATGGTTGATTGTACAAATGGTATCTTGGTTATTTAGAGAAAATGAACCGGAGTGTTATTGTGTATTCGATTGTGCTTGACGCAGAAAAGAAAAAGTTCAGATCTATGTATGAATGAAAGAACAAAGTTAGGGAAAAAATGAAATTACTGGAAAGAATAGCGAAAAAACGCAAAGAATTTCAACATCGCATTATGATATTACAAATGTAACAAAAACACTTTAGAACGATGAATTTTCAATAGATGTAAAGTCTTGTTGCGGAAATGTAAAGAGGTTGTGCTGGTTTGATGAACTGTAATTTGATACACTACATTCAAAACAATAAGGGAGGATTTCAGTATGAAACTTGAAGAAAAAATCCTTGCACTTCGAAAACAATATGGAATGTCACAAGAAGAATTAGCAGGGAAATTAAATGTATCAAGACAAGCAATTTCACGTTGGGAAATGGGAACGGCACAACCGGATGTTTCCAATATATTGCAATTGAGCAAGGTGTTTTGTGTCACAACAGATTATTTGTTGAATGATGAGTGTGAACAGGAGATTCATAGGTCAGAAAAAGAAACCGGTAAAGGAGTTACCAAAAAGACACAACAGAAAAAAATAGGGATATTGATTTTGCTATTCGGCTTGCTTGGAAATTTCGTAATTTATATCTTCTCTCGATTCATAAAAGTGATGATTCCTTATATTACAGAAGTAGATGGAAGACGGGTTTATGAATGGGGGAGACTTACAGGGTTAAGTTACTATTATTTTGTACAACAATACAACTTAGTGTTTTTGAGTGTTTTGTTTTATCTGTGTATTGTGGTGGGAATCGGTATTTTCTTTATGGATAACATAAAAAATAAAAATCAGAAAAGTTTTTTTAGAAAGTAATTGGACAATATCAGGATGATAGTTCATCATAAAGAGAAATATCGAAATTAGTAGAAGGACTGATGATTTTTTTATAAAACGATATTTTTGAGAGATGCAAAGTCTTATGGAGGGGCGGTTAAAATGTGTGATTATTGTAAAGATATTCCGTTGGTTGAGAGAATTCAAAGTCCGAAACACTATGAGCAGATTGTGGAGTCCATCTTTGAGTTAGTAGACAAAAAGGGATTTTTAGTTGTGGAAGGAACTTGTCCGCTTGGCTGTCATCAAGTGAATCAGATGTGGGTGGATGATATCATCTATCATATTGTGAAGTGTCCTCGGTGCAATCAAGAGTTTACTTGTGTTGTCAATACTTACCGAGGTGGTGGATATTTCAAAAAAGGGAGTTAGGTTATAAATTTATCAGAGAGTTTCTATCCGTACCGTCTGTATTGTTTGATTTGTCGAAAATCATTATCCTTTATTCGTTGCAATAATACTTTGGTATCAATTAAATGATACATTCTCCCGATAAAGATATTGTCGGTTTGAACCGTAATGAGCAATCGAATAGGGATGATGTTAGTGTTTTGACCGGAGTAATGGAAAAAGATATGTAAAAAGTGGAGACTCCGATTTTATTCATGTATAATATAGTTATAGAAAGTGTCATATATGGATGAGGAGAGGATTGCATGGGTGCAGTGAAGAGACTGAGTAAGGAAGAAAGAAAAAAAGAAATTATGCAGTCGGCTGCAAAAGTTATCATCGAAAAAGGATTTTCAAAGACGACAATGGAGGATATTATTGCCGGAACTACGATGTCGAAAGGCGGAGTGTATCATTACTATGGGAATACGATGGATATTTTGGCAGATTTGATGATTTCCGGAATGGAATATCGAAATAAGATTATTTTCAGTCATTTGGACGAGTATCAAAAGGGATATGAGGTAGAATTTTTGGCAAAACAATTGGTTCAAAAAATGATTGATGACAATTTCTATATGCCGATCTATGTGCAGTTTTTGATAGAAAAAAAGAGAAATCCTAAGCTGGAGTTGCTGTTTCAAGATTTGAAGAAAAAAACATTAGCTGAATTTAGCAATATTTTGAAGGATGATTTCAATGTATTTCCGGATATGGCAACTTTTGATTTTATGACAGATTTTATGAATGCGATTATTTTGGCTTCTGATGTGTTGGATGCAAGAGAAAGTTTTGCAACTAACAGACAGCTGTTAGAAGAAATGACTGTTTTTGTATTGAAGAAGATAAAGCGATAGCTGTTTGACTACGATATCAGATGTTTTGCGGTGCACAAAGTTCATGAAAGATGAGGTAACGGATATGGCAATCGAAAACGTGAAAGAGTATTTTAGACAGTATGGGATACAAGATAGAATTTTGGAGTTCGATGTATCGAGTGCCACTGTGGAATTGGCTGCGGAGGCGGTGGGGTGTGAACCGAAGATGATTGCCAAAACAATGTCTTTTTTGGTAAAGGAGCAACCGGTTTTGATTGTGCTTGCCGGCGATGCTCGAATTTCGAATTCAAAATTTAAGGATGTCTTTCACACAAAGGCAAAGATGATTCCTAAGGAATCGGTGGAAAAACTCATAGGTCATGAAATCGGCGGGGTGTGTCCTTTCGCTGTCAAGACGGGTGTTGAGGTATATTTGGATTCTTCTTTGAAGAGATTTGAGACAGTGTTTCCGGCAGCCGGTAGCAGTAACAGTGCTATCGAGTTGTCAATCGAAGAGCTTATGAGATATTCCGGTGCAAAGGACTTTGTTGATGTGAGCGAGGATTTGGAATAAGAAAAAGTTAAAAAACAAAGAATAAGAAAGGTTAGGGATTTACATGGGAAATATTGCAATGATTTATGCGTCGGTTCATCACGGAAATACCAAGAAAGTAGTTGATTATCTCAGTACGAAAATTTCTGCTACTGTTGTGGATGTTACGAAAGAAAAAGCGTTTGATGTGAGCGAATACGATACAGTTATTTTTGCATCCGGAATTTATGTCGGTCAATTTCACAAGTCTATTTTGGAATATATTGAAACAGTTGATGTATCAGGAAAAAATGTGATTTTATTATACACTTGCGGAATCAGAGTCCAAGATTATGCCAAGAAACTGAAAAAAATATTGGAACAGAAAGGTGCAACTGTTTTGGGAGATTGTTATTGTAGAGGGTTTGATACCTATGGATTTTTGGCAAAAATAGGTGGCATTGCAAAAAATCATCCCAATGAAAAAGATTTGGAAAAAATCTATGATTCTATTATACTAAAATTCATTAGAACGACTGACAAATCCATTGTCGATGAGTAATTTGTTTTACCATATCTTTTGTAATTTGATTTATGGTATCACATAATCTATTCATTACATCTTGTAGCGTTTTAAATATTTCATTCTTAAACCCCATAGAGCGTATTTGTTTCCATATTTGTTCTATGGGGTTCATTCAGGTGTATAGGGTGGTATGTGTGTGATAAAAATATTCTTCGGAATATTAAATCCTTTTGATTTATGCCAACTTGCCCCATCACATACTAAAAGGATTATGTCATTTTTGTACTCTTCTGATAGTCTATCTAAAAATAGATTCATCATATCTGTATTACAGTCAGGCATTACTAAAAAGACATTATCTCCTGACTTTGGTTCTATTGCTCCAAATACATATCTATATTCTCTTATATGGTGGCAAGGTATATCCGGTCTTTTCCCCTTCTTACAGCAACAATATTTCGGTTTATTTATTCTTCCAAACCTTGCCTTATCTTCAAACATTAGTCTTATATTTTTATTTTCAAAAAATGTTTTCAGTTCTTCTACTTTATATTTAATTTTTTCGAGGATTTTATCTCCTCATTACTTGCTTTCTGTGGATGTTTACTTCTTTGCATTATTTTTCTTCATCCATGCCTTTTTAACACTCTATATATTTGAATTTCACCTATACTGTGTCCGACTAATTCTATATATTCTTTTTCTATTTATTTAATTGTTATTATTTGACCTTTTTCTGACATTTTTTCGAATTTGGATAAGAATTCCTTTTCCTCTTTGTATACTTAGATTTCTTCTATTTCCTGCTTATTTCTTTTTTAGAAGTCCTTTTATTCCTTCTTTATTTATATTGAGATATCCAATTGCTTATAACTTTTTCTGATGTATCTAATTTTTCAGCTATTTCTTTATTTTTATATCCTTGACCTTTTAACTCAACTGCATGAAGTCTCTTTTCTTCTTTATATATCTTTTGGTTTTTTTCTGTTTAAGTTTATTTCTTTATATATCTTTTTCACTTATTTCATGTACTTTTACGATATACTACTATTCATTCTATTATTATAGTTTTTTAGTATTAAACAAAAAAGATTATTTTAGAAATAATATACTTGAAAGTTCGTTTCATTTGAAGTACCATCAAATTAGTTGCTAGTAATAATGTTTATTATAATGGTGAATATTTTTGTTTTGGTAAGTTATATAGTAGTTCATTGTAAAAATAAAACAGTTTATAAATTATCAAATGATTTTTATAGTAGAGAAATATTAGAAAAGAATAAATATAAGTCAATTATGTTATTAACAATAGGAACTTTACTAGTATTTAGATTAGTTCCTAACTCAATGATATATATATTACCATTAGATACAATGCTTTTACATTCGAAATAAAAATATTGTATTGCATCTATTTTTAGGTAATAAGATTTTAGCAAGAGATACTGTGATTTCTTTTGATTTTTTGTAAGTATATTGACAAACCAAAATAGGAGAAGATGTTATTTCAGTAGATAATAGATTTGTTTGTTATGATCAAAAATATATGTTATTCTTAGAGAGAGGGTGAAATTATGAAAATAGGAATTGTATTTGAAGGTGGTGGAAAATGTGCATATCAAATAGGGGTTTGGAAGGCAATCAAGTAATATGGCATAGACAAATTTGTTACAAGCGTTTCAGGAACATCTGCCGGAGTATTGAATGCGGCGTTATTTTATCAAGGAGATTATTATTTAGCGGAATTGCTTTGGCAGAACATTCATGAAGAAGATATACTACATACCGAACAATACGATTCGTTTCAATTTGGAGATGCTATTTTTTCACAAAAGAAATTAGGAGAGTTAATAGATACTGTTCTGAGTAATCATTGAATAAATAGTGTTACCGATAGGTGTTATGTTACATGTAGATACTGAGATAAAAGTAAATATAGATACTTTCTGTGGTCTGATTTTTTAGATATAGAACTGAAAAAAACGAATTTTAATTGCATCATCAGCAATTTCAATAATATTTGAAAGTGATGTTGAAAAGGTTGATTTTATGAGGTCAAAATTTGATAATATTTTCGATATAGAGAAAGATACAGCTGAAACGGTAAAAGAAATGAATCTTAGAGTGCAAAAAAATCTGAATTTAGTTTCCGTTAAGTTAGAAGAAATATCAGATAGTATGAATGAATTTCATTTAAAATCTTCCGATGAATTAAAAGAATATACTGATGAAGCCAATAAAAATTTACAAGAAATAAAAACACTGATAACAATATTATTAACTAATGATTTGATAGAAGATGTTAAGATATAAAGAATATTGTGTGGGATAAAAATCAGATGATATTAGCACAAAACATTTCCAATCTACCATATCATTGGAGTTGCATGTTTGAAAAAGTGCTGAAAGATATAATGGAAATAGAATGTGAATGAAGCTGGTATGATTGATAAAAATATAGTGTATGAAATTATTACAAAGAATATTGTTTTTTTAAACTCAAAAAATTTTAGAATGAAGGAGTAAGCAGTGTTAGCCAGTTTAAAAATATATTTTAGAAAAAAAGAAGGTAAAGTGTATCGCAAGTCATATGCACAATTACTTCAAGGGGTATTGATGCAGTATTTAGACGAAAATTATGTGAAAATACTTCATAGTGACGGATACCATCCATATAGTCAGAGTATGTATATGCAAGAAGAATTTATGATATGGAAAATTAACACATTGAATATGGAGGCATTACACAATATCATCCATCCTATGATGAAAATTTCCGGAATCTATATAGAAAAAGATCAAGAATATTATGATATTATCAAAAAGGAATATGAAGAGATATCATACGAAGAATTGGCAAATCAATATTTGTTCAGTGAGGAATCAAGGTACATTACGGTATTATTTGATTCACCTACTGCGTTTAAACAAGATGGAGAATACAATAATATTCCAGATGTCGGGCTATTGTTTCAAAGTTTGATGTTGAAATATGATGCGGTATCTCAAAAATCCTGTATGTATGATAGGGAATTGAAAGATGAATTTTCTAAATATGTTAGAATATGTAAATATCACTTGAGAAGCACTTCTTTTTTGCTGAGAAACATCAATATTCCATCTTTTGTAGGACAAATTACATTAAAAATAAACGGACCTAAGCAAATGGTGAATTTAGCGAAAATGCTTTTTGTGTTTGGGACGTATTCCGGAATTGGTATAAAAACGGGCATGGGCATGGGAAGTTATAGAATATTAGAAAAGGAGAATACAAATGAACCCAAAAAAGAATAAAAATTTTTTAGGTAGAGTACTTTTTGATATCGGTAGATTGTTATATTCGGATTTTCGTTCAACCGTTGTTGATAATAAAGTGGTAGATTTTATTAAAAATGAATTAAATATTACTGATAGTGATATTTTGGAACAAATTCTTTATACGACACATGAAGATTTGGAAAATGCATCAATTCCATGTGATTCTTTAGCATACATTCGATATTTATCGGACAAACTGTCTTCAGACGTAAATCAACTACATTTGAAAAATAGTATCGTCTTCCAAGAGGAGATCCATCTTCAAAGTATATTCAATCATCTAAATGACAATCGACAAGATTATGAATACATACCGCAGATTTTTAAAAAATACAAGCCGATTAATTTTCCGGTTCCTTCGGGAAAATATGATATATCAAAATTCAATGGAGAACTTCAACAAAATCTACAAAAAATATTATCTGAAATTTCATTAGATACAAAAAATCTAAATACCGTACTCGGAATATTAGAAGAGCTTTTGACATTTGTACCGGCATCCTGCAATAAAAATTCGGAAATATCACTATATGACCATATAAAATTGAGCATTGCAATGGGGATTTGTGTGTATTTGTTTTTACAAGAGAAGAGAATGGATAATTATCGGCAACTAATATTTGAAAAGGACGAACAATTATATCAAGAAGAGATGTTTTTATTATATAGTATGGATTTGTCCGGAATTCAAAAGTTTATTTATCAACAATATGATACGAAAGACGCTCTCAAAAATTTAAGGGCTCGTTCTTGTTATTTAGAGATATTGTTGGAAAATACAATCGAAGAAATTTTGGAACAACTGGGACTTTTCAGAACAAATCTTATCTATTCCGGTGGAGGACATGCCTATCTTCTACTTCCAAATACAAAACAGGTACTTTCTGTAATATCTGAAAAAGAGCAGGAGATTCGTAAATGGTTTTGTGAAAAATTTGATACGGATTTGTACTTGGCTATGGGATGGTACCCTTGTAGTGCGAATGATTTGCAAAATAAAGAATCCGGTCGATACAGTGCAATTTTCAAAGGTGTTTCGCAAGAACTTTCTAAGAAGAAAAGAAGTAGATATACCGTTACACAAATTCAATATCTGAATCAAAGAGAGATATCGGAGCAGGAGAGAGAATGTAGGATATGTCACAGATCGAATCATTTGAATCAGGAAAATGTGTGCAATATCTGTTCAGGGTTAATTGCCCTTTCCAATGGGATTCTGTCAAAAGAAATATTTAGTATTATATCCAATCCGGAAGAAGAATCAATAGAAATAGGAAGAGGGCAGCATTTAATCGCTGAAACGGAATCGGAACACAACAAAAGAATATTAGAAAGGAAAAACTATATTCGTTCCTTTGTAAAGAATAAAACATATTTAGATGAGAATAAGCCTATCGATGATAGACAAAATCTTATAAAAATATGGATGGGAGATTATTCAAGCGGAAAAACCATTTCAGAATTATTAGATGGTGGGGTTGGAATTCGTAGAATGGGAGTAATTCGTGCCGATATTGATAATTTAGGAACTGCATTTGTATCCGGATTTGACGCGGAATATCAGACACTTTCCAGAAGTTCCGCTTTTTCCGGAAAATTGTCAGTATTTTTTAAATGCTATATCAATCATCTTTTGGAGCATGGAACATTTAGCTTAGATGGAACGGAAGTTCACAGAAAAGCGACGATTATATACTCGGGTGGAGATGATTTATTTATTATAGGAGAATGGAAAGATATTATCGAATTTGCGGTAGATTTGTATCAAGATATAAAAAAATACACTCAGGGAACACTGACTATATCAGCCGGAATCGGGCTATATTCAGAAAAATATCCTATTTCCTATATTGCGGATGAAGTAGGACGTTTGGAAGAAAATTCTAAGAATATGGAAGGAAAAGACGCAGTTACATTATTCGATAAGAGATATCGATTCCATTGGAATATTTTTATAGAAGAAGTGTTATTAGATAAATTCAGTACAATTGAAAAATTTTTTGAAAATTCCGGAGAAAGAGGTAAAAATTTTTTATATCATTTGTTAGAATTATTGAAAAATCGAACCGAAAAAATTAATATTGCAAGGATAATATATTTTCTTTCCAGGATGGAGCCGGATGTAAAAGCAACAGAGGAAGAGAAAAAACAGTATAAAATCTTTTCAAAAAAAATATATGAGTGGGTTCAGAGTGAAGAAAGTAGCAGACAATTGGAATTGGCAATATATTTATATGCATATTTGATAAGAGAAAGGGAGGAGTCAGATGATTATCACAAAAGATAATTTTTTGAAAAAAGCGGAAGAGGGAATTAACAAATCTTGTGTTAAAGAGAAAGAAAGGGACTGGATCTCTACATCCAAACTTAGAAAAATATTGGCAATGGTGTCCGATATTTATAACGATGCACGGAGACTATCAGAAGAACAGCTTGATGAGGACATGAAAAGTAGAGTACAATATCTCAAACTTCATGTGATTTACGAAGCGGGGAGAGATTTTAAAATAGTGAAACCGTTTATAGACAACACTCAAATTTTACAGATAATAGATGAAATAGAGGAAAGTAAAGATCAATTAATTACATTTTGTCACTATATGGAAGCGTTGGTAGCATATCGTAAATTTAAAGGTGGAGATAGAGATTAGGAGGGTAATATGTTTTCAAAAATTGAAATAACAGGAATCATACAAGCGGAAACAGGAATCCATATTGGAGGAAATAGTCAATTTGCTGCAATCGGAGCGGTAGATTCTCCTGTGATTAGAGATGTATATACAGATTATCCCATGATTCCGGGAAGCAGCTTGAAGGGGAAAATGAGAACCTTGTTGGCAAAACAATACAATAAAGGTTTAGAAAAACCGGAACATGACGACGATAGAATTTTACGTCTGTTCGGATCAGCTGAAAAAGGTAACATTCGGTTTAGTAGATTGATTTTTTCCGATATGATAATGGTTAATGCGAAAAAATTACAAGAACAAGGAATTTCCACAACAGAAATCAAATTTGAGAATACCATCAATCGTTTGACAGCAGTGGCTATGCCTAGACAAATAGAAAGAGCTGTCAGAGGGTCGGAATATGAATTACATTTGATTTATAATTTAGAAAAAGAAGAAGAATTTGAGGAAGATATGAAATTGTTGAGACATGCGATGACATTGTTGACATATGATTATATCGGAGGGCACGGTTCCAGAGGATATGGAAAAATCTCGTTCAAAAATTTAGATCTGAATTGTGTAATAGGAAAAGTAGATAAGGATCTTCTGGAAAAATGTAGAATAATTGTTATAGGAGAATAGAAATGGATTATCGTATCATTAAGTTAAACTTTTCCACCCCGGTTCGATTTGGAAGTGGAGGTTTGACGAGAGGAGAATATATCATTCATGCAGATACCATCTTTTCAGCACTTTGTATAGAAATTCTTCGAATAAATAAAATAAAATTGCAAACCTTGATTGAATGGACAAAAGAAGGAAAATTACTGATTTCAGATGCACTTCCATTCATTCATGAAAAATACTATATTCCAAAACCGATTATGGATTTAGAAATTCAAACGGAAGGAGACTCTGTTTTAAAAAAAGCCTCAAAAAAATTGGAGTACATCTGTATAGAACAGGTGGCTGAATATTTGGATGGAAAGTTGGATATTTTGGCGGAAAATGACTTTTTTTCAGAAAATATAGGCAAATACACCTTGATACAAAAAGCAAGAATACCTCATCAAGAAGAAGCAAAGCCATATTCCGTTTCCGTATTTCAGTTTAATCCAGGCAGCGGAATCTATTTTTGTATTGGATTTCAAACACAAGAACAATTGGATTGTTTAGAAGAAACAATACGCTCTTTATCCTATACGGGAATAGGAGGGAAAGTATCTTCAGGTTTTGGAAAATTTAAATTTTCAATCGAAACATTATCGGACACATTTTTGAATAGACTTCAACCAAAGCAATGGAACAAACATGAAACGCTGTCCGTTTGTCTTCCGAAAAATGATGAAATACAAGACGTCTTGACAGACTCACAATACCTACTGCTCAAGAGAGGCGGTTTTATCTCTTCTTCAGAATATAGCCCTGGTTATCACAAAAAAAGAGAGTTATATGTTTTTGCAGCCGGGTCCACTTTTTCCGGAAAATTTGATGGGGATGTCTATGATGTGTCTGTCAAAGGAAAACATCCGGTGTATCGATACGCAAAACCGATGTTATTGGGGGTGAAATAATTGGATCCATACTTGAGACACTATACATTAAAAATCAAAACATTGTCACCAATCTATATTGGAAGTGGCAAGAAAGTTGGAAAAAAAGAATATATTTATGATCGTAAAGAAAATAAATTGTATTTATTTGACAAGGTGAAGTTGTTTCGGGGATTAGCTGAAAAAGAATTCGTTAATGAATATCAAAAATTTATGCTTCGAAATTCTCCAAGAGAAGATTTGAATGATTTTTTTCAAGAGATGAATATTATAAAATCACAATATAAAGAGTGGATTTCATATGTAGCGGAAATGGGCAGCAGGAATTTAATCAATCGAAGTACCCATCAAATTGATACATTTGTAAAAGATAGTTGCGGGCATCCGTATATACCCGGAAGTAGTTTGAAAGGGATGATTCGTACTGTATTAGAATATATCTTTATCAAAGAAAATCAAGGTGAATTTTCAAAAATAAAAAAGAATATAGAGACGGAAGCGTATCGAAAAAGAGACTATTACCACAGAAATAATCAAAAAGATTTAGGGATACAGATATTTCATAGAAATATTACGAAAACTCATAAAATACAAGATATGCAAAACGATATTATGAGAGGGTTGATTGTATCCGACAGCAAACCGATTCGATTACAAGATTTGTGTATTTGTCAAAAAATAGATGTTTCCGTAGATGGAAAAGAACAAAAAATGCCTCTTTTAAGAGAGTGTATTCATCCGAATACAGTCATAGAAATTCCGCTTACCATAGATACATCCATTTTTCCGTACAGTATAGAATACATCTATGAATCAATCAATGTATTTTATCAAGAATATCAAACAAAAATTGTGAATTCATTCCATAAAATACCGAAATCTCCTCAACAAAAAGGGGTAACGTATTTAGGTGGTGGAGTCGGATATGCGAACAAAACGGTTATCTATGCACTTTATGAGAAGACAAAAGCGGTAGAAGAAGTGTCCAAAATATTGGATAATACAGTAGCGCCAAGAGAGAGAAAAAAGCATAATCATCTAAAAGATACATTGTTAGGAGTATCTCCACACACCTTAAAGTGTACAGAATACCGTAATCAATTATATCAAATGGGATTATTGCAAATACAATCATGGTGATTTTCAGCCGCATAGGATATTAGCTATAATATAGCAGAAATTTGAAAGAAACGAAAAAAGAAAAAAGCATTAAAATCAATATTATCCGCAAAACCGATTTGTAACTCTGAAAAAATCAGAGTTACAAAGGGTAGGATTTAAAAAACAAAACCCCCGACAGGGGACGAGCACTTGATTGATAACGCCTTTCCCTTTAATAAAAATTCTTCCATATTTAAAAAACAAAACCCCCGACAGGGGACGAGCACCTATTGTTGCACTTATAAACTTATAATCATGTACATTTTCAATTATTTAAAAAACAAAACCCCCGACAGGGGACGAGCACCTTTGTTTCTCATAATAAAATACCTCCTAAGTTAATATTAATTTAAAAAACAAAACCCCCGACAGGGGACGAGTACCCTTTGTCCATTTTTAATTCCACAATTGTTGACAATTAAAAAAACAAAACCCCCGACAGGGGACGAGTACTAATCTTCTTGTGTGTTTGCAACAATTCTGTCGGTTTCTTCAATTAAAAAAACAAAACCCCCGTCAGGGGACGAGTACTTGACTCACCCACAACAACCACCAAAACCATCTTGGCATAAGTACCACATTTAAAAAACATCCCCCCGTCAGGGGACGAGCACTCAGGTTATCTGTTACTGTAGTTTCGATTAAATTTAAAAAACAAAAGCCCCGTCAGGGGACGAGCACTCGCTTTTGCTTGTTTAATAATTTTGCAAGATATTTATTTAAAAAACACCCCTTGTCAACGGTTTTGGGGTAAAAAAATTTGAACAACTTAAAATATACTAGGTGTAAGTGATTTTTATCAATCCGATAAAAATACTATGTGTCACCTGTTTTTAGGAGGTTTTTGTATATGGCAAACAATTCTTAAAACCTGTATTTTTTGTTTTGATTTATGTGTTAGTTTTTTTAAATAAAAACTACGATAGGGGTTGGACATGGTGTTGTTTTGCTAAATGAAACTATTTCTACATCATTTATTAACAAATTGATAGGACACTATTCTTTCGGTTGTGATAATACTTGATGAAAATAACCTTTGGAAAAAATGCAGCTTATTTCATGCTTGAAGTATTATGAAGGGAGTTTTGATAAATGTCGTGCTTGTATGTAGTGGAACAGGGGAGTAAGATTTTATTTGATAATAATCAATTTATTGTAGAACAGGTGGACGGTTCAAAAAAATTTCTTCCCGGTGAAATTTTGGAATCTATTATGATTTTTGGAAATGTACATATGACAATTTCTGTTTTTCAAAGATGTTTGAGCAAAGGAATTAGAGTTTCTTTTTTATCAAGTAAGGGTCATTATTTTGGTAGATTGGAATCTACATCATTTACAAATCCTATGAGAATTAAGAAACAGGTATATTTATCTGATTCAAATGAACAGACTTTATTATTTTCTAAGTTGATATTGAAGTCAAAAATACATAATCAAGAAGTGATATTACGGAGGTATTCGAGGAATTCTCATTATGATTGCAGTAAATATTTGAGAGATATGAAGATTTATGAGAACAAAATTGATATAGCGAAATCTATTCAAGAGCTGATGGGATACGAAGGAATTGCTGCAAGAAGTTATTTTGAGGCGTTATCTAATATGGTGGAAGATGAGTTTAAGTTTAAGGGAAGAACAAAAAGACCACCTAAAGATGCATTTAATTCAATGTTAAGTTTGGGATATACTATTTTGTTTTATGAAATATATGCCGAGTTAGAAAATAGGGGAATTGATCCGTATATTAGCTTTACACATAGAATTAAAGAAAGACATCCGGCGCTTGTAAGTGATTTGTTAGAGGAATGGAGAGCGGTTTTGGTAGATGCGACTGTGATGAGTTTGGTACAAGGGCATGAAATTTCAATAGAGGAATTTTATTGTGATGAATCAGAAGGTGGGGTTTTGATTTCAGATAGGGGGCTGAAGATATTGATAAGAAAGATTGAGAAGAAGATGCGTTTTACTATAAATTATTTGGAATACTTAGATTCTCCAATTTCTTTTAGAAGATGTATTTGGTGGCAGGTTAAAACTTTGGCAAAATGTATTGATGAAGAAGATTTGTCTTTATACCAGCCGTTGAAAATAAGATGAGGAATGGATAATGGACGGTTATTTAGAACAGAGAAAGTATATTGTTTTGATTATTTATGATATTATAGATAATAAAAGAAGGTTAGCATTGTCTAAGTTGTTGTGTGGATATGGAATTCGGGTTCAAAAGTCTTCATTTGAAGCGTGTCTAAACAAGAAACAATATGATAAGATGCTTCAAAGAATAAAATTGTTGGTAAAAGAGGAGGATAATATCAGAGTTTATAAGTTGAGTTCTTATGAAGAGGTTGTTGTTTTTGGTAAGAAGGAATATCCTGAGGAAGAAGTAGTTATTGTATAAGGAGGAGTTTTTTTATGAGAATTTTATTTTCGCCTGTGGGTGGAACAGATCCTATTTCTGCTACTAATTTTAGAGATGGTTCTATGTTACATATTGCACGTATGTATCAACCGGATAAAATATTGTTATATCTATCCAAAGAAATGTTAGAGTTTCATCATAATATAGAAGATAATCGTTATTTATATTGTTTAGAGCAATTGGATAAGAGTTTGGGCCGAAAGACAGAGATTGAGGTAATAGAAAGACCGGATTTGGACAAGGTATATGAATTTGATTATTTTTATTCAGATTTTCGCAATATTTTGAAGGATATTTTGAATAGTATGACTTCAGAAGATGAGTTGTTAGTCAATATTTCTTCGGGAACGCCTGCAATGAAAAGCGGATTGGCTGTTTTGGCGACAATGATTGGCTATCATTGCAAATTAATACAGGTTTTGACACCGGAAAAAAAGATGAATACTCATGTTCACAAGAATTATGATGTAAAGATGATGTGGGAGTTGAATGAAGATAATCAAGGTGAAGTAGAAAATCGTTGTAGAGAAATCAAGTGTCCTACTTTGGATACTATCAAAATAGAACAAGTGATAAACAAATTGATTCTCACTTATAACTATTCCGGTGCAGTTGAGGCGGCGGACGGGTTGCCGGATGATAAAAAAGCATTGTATCAGGATTTGTTAAAGATGGCTTATGCAAGGTTGCAGTTAGACAGTCGAACTTTGGATTCCATTTCAAAAAAATGTGAAATAGATTGTATACCGGTAAAAAGTTCGGGAAGTAGAAAATTGTTGGAATATGCTTTATCTTTGGATATTAAGAGAAGAAAACAAGAGTATGCAGATTATTTGAGAGGTCTTTCTCCTCTGTTTGTGCAACTTCTTCGACTTCTATTAAAGAATAGATACCAAATAGATATTGATAATTATACGAAAAATAATGAGGAAGATTGGGATTTAGATAAATTACGTAAAAATCAAACATTAAAAAATATTTTGGATGAAGGATTTACAAAGAATTTTGGAAAATTAGAGGATAGCGCATCCGGTGAAGGATTTAAGGGAGGAAAAGTATATAGTATACATTTGGTTAGAATTTTAGAAGGAATTGACAAATCTCCTGATGATAGAAATTCTGTGATACCGGTGGTACAGGAGCTTAGAAAAGTAGAGGAAGAGATACGGAATAAAGCAGCACATCAAATGACTTGCGTTACAGAGAAAGAAATTGAGAAAATGGTAGGAATATCTTCTAAAAAAATAAAAAGGAATATTGAAAAATTATTTGATTATGCAAAAATTCCAATCAAAACGGAGTATTGGAATTCGTATGATTTGATGAATGAGATGATAATTGACAGATTAAGTTAGGTTTTGTTGAGAAGAGTAATAAAAATTTTGTATGAAAAGATGGTATGATGTGATAGGAATATCTTGTTTCAAAAAGTAAATATACAGTAGAAATTTCAGGGATATTTTTGATAGCGGTTTCGTAAGAAAAGTTTATGGAAAATATCCTCTTGTAATATGGAAAAAAATAATATAATGAAAGAAAATGGGATTGTAGTTTGGTTTTACCGGTGTTTTGTATCAAAACAAAAATAAGAAATAGAGAAAAGAGGGTACTAAGATGAGAAAGAGTGTTTTGCTTTGTGCTTGTTTGTTACTAATCACTATGCTTGTGGGATGTGAAACTTACAGTAAAAAAGTTCAACATGAAACGATTCGTCCTCTTGTTTTGACGGAAGAAACGGAACGGCTGGTAAATTCGTTTGATTCAAAGAGCAATTACTATGAATTTTCAACGGATTTGAAACATTGTACCATCAGAATATTGACAATCGAAAACGGAGAGTGGAGATCATCTGATGTGTTGACATCTGAATTGAAGTTGGAAGATCAGTATCATGTGGCAGGAGTTCGAATCGGTGAAAAGATGTCGGAGTTTGTGTTAATGACCGAGGGGGAGAGTCTGACAACTTTGGGAGACGGGTTTGATTTTGAACATGATTCCGGAATGACATTGTATATGGAGCATGAGCAACCGATAGAAGAAAGCAAGGAAGTTCCTCTTTTGGGCATGTTTGCAATAAAAGAAGGCGATAACTCTTTTCCTGCCGATACATTACGCCGATTTCGAAATGTCCAATGTGACAGAGCATTTGTGATTACGGCAACATTTGAAAAGTAAAAAATTGTGTTGTCATAGTAAGGGGTGTGAAGATGCAACAAAAACAAAAGGGTTTATTTTCCGTTACAAAAGAAAAGTTAGTTTTGATAGCCGGTTTGGTGTGGTTTGCTGCGGGATATAATGTGATGAGATTGGGATTAAAGAGCTATCTTCAGATGGATGAGATTACAATTTTGTACATCTTGTTATCGATAACGGTATTTATTCCATTTGTATGGATGTTCTTTCGGATGAGTCGGAAAAATAAGGAACGGATTTTGTTGTTTGAAGAGACACATCGTCCTTTTTGGAATTTTTTTGCACGAAAGTCTTACATCATCATGGCTTGTATGATGAGTTTCGGCATTGCACTTCGGAAATCAAGTTTGGTATCTGACACATTTATAGCGGTATTTTATAGCGGTTTGGGAGTAGCACTGGCGTTGTTCGGCGTTTATTTGATTATTTCTTATATCAGTTTGAAAAAAAGTTCCGATGATTAATCCTTCATACCTTAGAGTGATAGTGATAAACTGAAAATGGATTGATTGTGTAATTCTTTCTTCGAAATGGTCATTTCTCTACGAAAACCTTATCAATTGTGATTTATTGAACTTTGAAAGGAATATGTTTTTTCACATTTTCGAAAGAGAGGGAAGTGATATTGATAGGATGAAGTAATAACTGTGAATTGGAAGCAATCAATTAAAGAATAGAATGTACATGCAAGAGAAAGGAAAAAGAGTTGAAGACACGACGATGGGATTTTATTTTTATGGGATTGTTTTGCATCATGTTGTTATCCGGGATCTTATTTACAAAAGATGCCATTCATCATTCGAAGACCGGTTTGTTTTATAACAGCAACATTCTGTTCGGTGCTTACGCTGTGTATTTTGTATTGATGATTACGGCGTTTATTCTATCGTTCTTGTTGAAACCCAAAAAGAAGTAGAGAGAATGATTGATTAGAATAAAATATGAAAAATGATAATATATAGAGATAGTTCGTACGCATTATAAAACGAACTATTTTTTTGTTTTATTAAAAATAATTCGAAATTATATGGATTTTATATGAATTTTCATGTAAAATAGTAGGTGTATCACGAGGATTCTATTGAATGAGAACTAAATGTAATGATACGAAAGTCTAATTGAATTGCCTTGATGTGTAATTTGAAAGAAGTGCTGTCAACGGCGTCTTCATTGAAGTAATCGGAGTGCAGCGAAACGATGAATTGCAATTTGAAACAATGATAGCAGGCAATTTGAATGGAGAACATTAGGATTGAAAATAATGTTGTTGATAAGGGGTGTGTGCCATGATTTTTAGAGAAGTTGAAACGATTTCGAATATTGCCACAACAAAGAAGACTCTGTTGGATGATTACAAGTTAAAGTATTTTATCCGAAGTGTGTTTGCCGGATTTTTCGTTTCGGGAGCATTGGGGTTGAATTTGATTTGTAACAATCTATTTGCAAAAACGAATCCTCCTGTCGGAAAGATGCTGGGCGGTATTTATTTTTCATTGGCAGTGTTACTGATTGTTATGGTAGGCGGAGAACTTTTTACGGGAAATACTTTTGTGATGTCATTCGGTTCTATTGACAAAAAAGTTTCATGGATAGATACATTGAAAGTTTGTATGGCAAGCTATTTCGGAAATTTTGTCGGAGCAGTGTTGTTTGCTGTTTTGTTCTATCTTTCAGGAGCTTCAGGAACAGAAGAATATATCATGTTATCAATGCCAAATAAGGTTTATATACCTTATATGCAATTGTTTGTCCGTGCAATATTGTGTAACTTTTTGGTATGTATTGCAATTTTGTGCGGAATCAAGATGAAGGAAGAGGTCGGAAAGATTGTGATGATTGTGCTTGTTATCAGTGCTTTTATCATATCCGGATATGAACACAGTATTGCGAATATGGGATATTATACATTCAGTATCCTTTACACACCTGAAGTGCCGATTGTCAGACTCTTTCTCAATCTTCTGATTGCAACTGTGGGAAATGCCATAGGCGGCGGGTTGATGTTGGCGCTTCCTCTTAGAAAGATGAGTTTGGACAAATAATAAATAGGTTGTTTTTTGTATTCAGAGAGATTCGATTTTGAGAAAACTGCATCCTGCAAACCGATTAAAAAACTGATTTTATGGAATAAAGGAAAGAAACATTGTATTTTTGTGGAGAAATCATTGAATTCTATTGTCAATGTATCAGTATAATTACAAAAAGGGGAATTTTGTAGTTTTGATAGAAATAAACAATAAAGACTGGTATAATGGTACAACACAGAGTTTTTATCATTCGATGAAACATGCGGACAGTGGGACAACTTATTTGATTCGAAATCATTTTTTGTTTGTGACAGAGAAGTTTTACGAGATAATGCAGAGAGAAGGTAGATTGTATGTCAGAAAAGAAAAAAAATTTGGATTATACGATGAAGTTTGAATATACACGCGATAACACGATGACGATTAAAGAAGTGTTGAATTCTGTTTGGAAATCGTTGGAAGAAAAAGGATATAATCCAAAAAATCAATTAGTCGGATATTTGTTGTCGGGAGACCCAAGTTATATCACAAGTTATAATAATGCCAGAACAATGATTCGTGCTTTTGAAAGGGACGAAATTTTGGAAGTTGTTTTGGAACAGTATATTGCTCAGAAGTAGTACGATGGAAAAGAGAATTTTGGCATTGGATGTGGGAGATCGTCGAATTGGAATGGCGATGTCCGATTTGTTGGGCTGGACGGCACAGCCTCTGTACACCATCCATCGAACGAATGACGAAGAAGATTTAGGGAAGATTGTCGAAGTAATCAAACAATATGATATCGGCACGATTGTTTGCGGTTTGCCTAAAAATATGGATGGTACGGTCGGTTTTCAAGGAGAAAAGACAATGCAGTTTGTAGAGCAGTTACAACAGCTGATTCCTCCTGAAATCAAAGTGGTGTTTCAAGATGAGAGATTGTCTACAAAATCGGCAAAACAGGTGATGCATACATCCAGTGTGAAAAAAAAGAATAAGAAGAATATGATAGATATGATTGCGGCAGTATTTATTTTGGAAACATATCTAATGAAGAAGTAGCATTTATTTGTTATCAATTAACGATATTATTATATGAAAAAAAGGAGATACCATGTTAGAAGAAACAAGGATTGTATTAACAGATGAGAATGGAAATGATGTTGAATTTGAATTGGTGTCCACACTGGAAGTAGATGGAAAAGTGTATGCAATCTTACAACCGATTGGTGAAGAAGAAGCGTATATTTTCAACTTGAAATATGATGAAAACGGTGAAATGGAGTTATCTGAAATTGAAGATGACGAAGAGTTCGAAATCGTAGCAGAACAATACGAATTGTTGGAAACAGAAGAATAATAAGTATAATCTTTTTAAAATCTGTAAAATTCATTTGACAATATGACATTATTATCATATAATTTATTTGAGAATGACTGCTAACTGACATTTTTTGAGAAAAGGGTGATGGTAATGAATACAGATTATATGGAAGATTTGAAAGACAAGCTAAAAGAAGAAGGTTTGAAGTTAACGCCTCAAAGACGGTCAATTGTGCAAGTTTTGATTGATTCAAAAGGTCAACATTTGAGTTGTGAAGAGATTTATGACAAGGTGAAGGAAAGTTGTCCCGAAATCGGATTGGCAACAGTGTATCGAACATTACAAATGTTGGACAAAATAGGTTTTACAAACAAGTTAAGTTTGGATGACGGATGTTTGAGATATGAGTTTAATATGGCTCATGAAGGACATCACCACCACCATCTGATTTGTAAGCAATGCGGAAGCATTACGGAAGTAGAGTTGGATTTATTGGATCCTTTGGAAAATATCATTGAAACGAGTTACAATTTCCAGATTGATGACCATGATGTAAAATTCTATGGAACATGCAGTAAATGTTTGTAGCAAAAAACCCTTCATACTTTTTGTATGGAGGTTTTTTTCTTATGAATATGGTAGAAAAATGATATCATAGGGTAGTAATAAGGTTAAGAAAACTGTTCGGGCTAAAATTGCATAGTAATTTTTTGAAAATAAAAGTGGATTTCACGATTGAAGTGCAAGGAAGTACTTTGACAAAAAGCACACGAAAAACAAGGGTGTTGTTGTGTCTTTTTTTGGATATTTCTTGTCTGTGCAAAGATGAATGTTGTAGAAAAAGACAGATATCATTCATCTTTGCAACAGTTGTTTGCTTGAACAACAAAAAGAAATTGAGATAGAATGACAGTATCTCTTTTTGTGAAACAACAATGCTTTGTCAGTAAGAAAATGAAATGTATTTAGAGAGATAGAGGAACAAAAAAGAAAAAGGAGATTGTATATGGCAAAAAAACAAAACAAAATTAAAATTATTCCATTGGGTGGATTGCAGGAAATCGGAAAAAATATGACTGCAATTGAATACAAAGATGAAATGATTGTGATTGACTGTGGTTTGAGTTTTCCGGAAGATGAAATGCTCGGGATTGATGTCGTTATTCCGGATGTCAGCTATTTGGTAAAAAATCACGATAAATTGAAGGGAATCTTTTTGACACACGGTCACGAGGATCATATCGGTGCGATTCCTTATGTGTTGAGAAAGTTAGATGTTCCTATCTACGGAACAAAATTTACGCTTGCATTGGTAGAACACAAATTGAAGGAAAATCGAATTTCGAATGCGATGTTAATTGAAGTTCCTGCAGGTACAAGTGTGAAAGCGGGATTGTTTAAGATAGATTATATTCGTGTAACACACAGTATTCCGGATTCTTGTGCTTTGGCGGTGCATACACCGCTTGGTATTATTTATCATTCCGGAGATTTTAAGATAGATCACACGCCGATTGATAATGAGGTGACTGATTTTCACAAAATGGCGGAGATTGGTGCAAGGGGCTGTCTGTTGATGTTGGCGGAAAGTACCAATGTGGAAAGAGAAGGGTACACAAAGTCTGAAAAAGTTGTCGGAAAAACATTGGATGAAATCTTTTTGGGAGCACAAGGAAATCGTGTTATTATTGCAACCTTTGCTTCCAATATTCATCGTGTTCAACAAATTGTCGATATGTCAATCAAATACGGTCGTAAGGTAGCGGTATCGGGTCGTTCTATGGTAAACGGCATCAATATTGCACTTTCTTTGGGATATCTTCGTATTCCTAAAAAAACTCTTGTGGACATCAATGACATTCACAAGTATTCGAAGGATTCGCTTACTATCATTACAACAGGTTCTCAAGGAGAACCGATGGCAGCGCTGTCTCGTATTGCGGCATCGGAACACAAAAAAATTCAGGTGAGTGAAGGAGATACAGTGGTATTATCAGCGCATCCGATTCCGGGAAATGAAAAATCTGTTGCAAAAGTAGTGAACCAGTTGTTTGAGCGTGGTGCGAATATTGTATATGACGGAGAATCGGATATCCATGTGTCAGGTCATGCGAAAAGAGAAGAGTTGAAACTGATTCATCGTATTATCAAACCGAAATTCTTTATGCCGGTGCATGGAGAGTATCGACATCTGTATATCCATGGCGAACTTGCGCAGGAACTTGGGATGCCTGCTGAGAATGTTGTGTTAATGAAGAACGGAGCAGTGTTGGAAGTATCACGCAATGAGTGTCAAATCAACGGTCAAGTTCCGTCGGGGAATGTATTGGTCGACGGTTTAGGTGTCGGAGATGTCGGAAATATTGTGCTTCGTGATAGAAAACATCTGTCAGAAGACGGTTTGATGGTTGTTGTTGTAAACTTATCCAAACAGGACGGTTCTATGGTTTCTGAACCTGATATTATTTCAAGGGGATTTGTATATGTTCGTGAAGCGGAAGGTTTGATGGATGAAGCAAAGGAAATCATCAAACAGACATTGATTAGAAATCAACAAAAAAATAATAGAGAATGGGCATACATCAAAACTTCTATCAAAGAAGATTTGAAATCTTACCTGTTCCAAAAAACAAAGAGAAGTCCTATGATTCTTCCGATTATTATGGAAGTGTAGTTGACTTTCAAAAAAGTAAGGAAAGTTTGTTATTCTTCACTGTTTTTTCATCACACAGAAACATCAGATAAAAATAGTGAAAAATACCATTTTGAAAGGATGAGAGTATGAATTCAATTAACTCAATGTTGCTTAGTTTGCCGGGTATTTTGATGGCTATTTCGTTTCATGAATGTGCACATGCTTATGTAGCGCATTTGATGGGTGATGATACCGCAAAAGATGCAGGTCGAATTTCTATCAATCCCCTCCATCATATCGATCCGTTCGGATTTTTGATGTTGCTGCTTGTTCATTTTGGTTGGGCGAAACCTGTTCCTGTGGTAGAAAGTAATTTTCGAAACAGAAAGTTAGGCAGTTTCTTGGTTTCGATTGCCGGAGTAACGATGAATATTATCTTGGCAATGGTGCTTGGTATAATCTGGAGGTTATTATCTTCTGTGATTCAGCAGGAATCTTTTGATTCGATTATGATACTCGCGGTTTATATCAACATTTACTTTGCTGCATTCAACTTGATACCGATTCCGCCGTTGGACGGATATCGCATCTTGTGCTTGGTATTACCATATTCATGGAAATATAAGTTGTATGAGTTGGAACGATACAGCTTTCTTGTATTGATTGTGTTGATTTACACAAAAGTTCTCTATATTATCTTGACACCGACGGTAGTTATCATTTCAAAAATTGTATCCTTGGTAACAGGACCGTTAGGCTAACAAGGAGAATTGATAATGGAGTACAATATTCAAATGCAAAATTATGAAGGACCGTTCGATTTGTTGTTGGAACTTTTACAGAAAGATAAAATCAACATCTGTGATATTTCGATTGTGGAAATTACCAATCAATACATGGAACAACTCAAAGAATTGGAACAAGTTTTGGATATGGAAAAAATGACCGATTTTTTGGATATGGCGGTGAAGTTGCTGGAAATCAAATCGAGATACTTGCTCTATCTACAAAGTATGACTGAAGAAGAGGAAGAAGATCCGACAGAAGAAATTAAGCGTTCTTTGGAAAAATACAAGGCTTATCGAAATGTAGTCAAGTATCTGTCGGATCGAAATCTTCCGATGGAGAACTACTATACTGCAAAACCGCAAGAAGTCTATATTGATCAGTATTTGGATTTGCAGAATGTTACATTAGAAAGTTTATATGAATTTGCACACAGTGTGTTGGAGAGAAAAAATGAAAATCCGATTATGATTAGCTATAAGACAAGGTCGTTAGAGGACAAGATAGAAGAAATCAGACAGTCGATTGAATGGGGCAAAACATATTCCTTTTCGGATTTGTTGATTTCTCAGGAGAAAGATGATTGTGTTGTTACTTTTTTGAGCATTTTGGAAATGACACATTTAAAAGAGATGAAGTTTCGTCAAAGAAATCTGTTCGGTCAGATAGAAGTGAAACGAGTGGAGGAGCAAAATGGAGCTAAAACAACTATGTAGTATCATAGAATCCATTCTTTTTGTGCGCGGTGAGGAAGTTCACTATGATGAAGTGGTCAAAATCATTCGTGAAGGGAATCCGGAGTGTGTTATTACAAAAAAAATGGTGGCAGAGGCAGTGGTGCTGTTGCAAGAGAGGTATAAGGACAAGATGTCGGGATTGACCTTACTTTGCACCAAAGAGACATTGCAACTGGCAACGGTTCCCGAAAATCATGCCTTTATGGAAGTGATTACCGTTCAAAAAAGAAAAAAGAGTTTAACGCAATCTGCAATGGAGACACTTAGTATCATTGCTTATCAGCAACCGGTCACAAAGTTGGAGATTGAGGAAGTGCGTGGTGTAAAGTGCGATTCTACTATTCGTGTATTGTTGGACTACGGTTTGATTCGTGAGGCGGGAAGGTTGGATCGAATCGGAAAACCGATTTTGTACAGAACGACACAGGCTTTTTTGGTTCAATTTAATTTGAAAGATATTTCGGAGTTGCCGAACTTTGAACAATTTATCATTGATGAAAAAGAATTGAGCTTGTTTGATGAAGAACAAGCATAATCACAAAATAAATACTAAAACTCAATAGAATGATTTCATTATTTCCTGAAAAATGAAGTATTTTTGATACTTAAAAAAGTTATGTACAGACTCTGTGAAAGTGTAAATAAACTGATGAATGAAACAATCAAAAGTATAACTTGTAGAGATTGGATTAGTTTGATCGTTTCATCTGATTTTATTATAAAAACTTGAAATATAATAAAAAAGATGTAGCTGTTTGATTGAAACAGTTACATCTTTTTTTTGATCTTCATCCGTCTATTTTGCAGAGAGGGATGCCATTGTAATATAGTTGTACGGTTGATTGAAATGTGGCAAGAAGAAAATATCAAGCAGAGAGAGTTTGTCAATGGTTACCTTTTCTTGAATTGCAAGCGAGAACATGTGGATTCCCATGGACATATCGTATTTGGATGCCATTTGTGCACCAAGCACCACTCTTGTTTTTTTGTCATACACGATTCTGATTTTTACAGATGGATTTTCCGTTTCAATAAAGCCTGGTTTTTGAGTATCATTAAAGTCGGTGTATTCTACATCGAGTCCTAATTTCTGTGCTTTAGATACGGTAATTCCTGTGGACACCATTTTCAAATCATAGATACAGATTCCGTTAGAGCCTTGTACTCCTACGGACTCCAATTCATGTCCTGCTGCATTATGAGCTGCTACAATACCGCTTCTCAGTGCATTGGATGCAAGTGCAATATAGTTTGTGTTATCAATGGTATTATCAAAAACAGTTGCACAATCTCCGATAGCGTACACATCTTTCATAGAAGTTTCCTGTTTTTTGTTCACAAGGTAAGAGCCGTTTCGGAATAATTCCAAACTGTCTTTCCCCAATGCATTGTTCGGTCTAAATCCAATAGACAACACTACCATATCTGCAGGGATTTCTTTTTTATCTGTGATAACGGCAGTTACTTTTCCGTTTTCACCTTTGATTTCTTGAACAGCTTGTCCGAATTCAAGATGGATACCGTTGTCTTTCAGATTATCTCTCATCAGAGTTGTAAACGGTTCATCGTAATAAGCAGGCAAACAGGTGTCTGCGATATCTACCATTGTGATATGTTTTCCATGACGCTCAAATGCTTCCGCAAGTTCTACTCCGATGTATCCGGCACCGACAACGACAATATTTTTGATATCGGGATTTTTGATTTTTTCAATCACTTCCTGTGCATTTTGGTAGAGTTTTACCTGTTGCACATTTTCCAAATCCTTGCCCGGAATATTAGGGATAATCGGCAATGAGCCGGTTGCAAGAATTATCTTGTCATAAAAGTCTTCTACTGTAGAACCGTCCTTCAAAGTGGCGGATAATTTTTTGTTTGCAAAATCAATATGGTTGACAGCAGCCTCCATATGAATTTTTGCTCCCATTTGTTCTAAAGATTCTTTGGTAGCATAGAACAGCCCGTCCGGTTTTGAAATTTGATTACCAATCCAAAGCGCCATCCCACATCCTAAGAAAGAAATATTGTTATTTTGATCATATACCACAACTTCGTGTTCCGGATAGTTTGACAAAAGTGTTTTGATTGCTGCGGTTCCGGCATGGTTTGCACCTACTACAATAATTTTACTCATAAGATTTACCTCCAAAATGAAAATGATTATTTTGATAAAACAGAAATGTGAACAACAAATTAATTATAATAATTATTATCATTAAACACTGCTTACCATTATTATACACATATTTTGATTCGTTTAATTATTTTTTTAACAAATTTTTCAAAAAATAATTGTAAGGCGGGAATAATGGATTTTGAAGTCTAGCTGATACCTAACAAAATTACCATACATTTCATTTTGAAAAGTATTCTGTAAGACCCTATTTCTCAAAGTTATACTAAAACCCGATGAAACGATTGAACTAATCCAATCTCTACCGGTGATAGTTTTGATTGTTTCATTCATCAGTTTATTTACACTTTCACAGAGCCTGTACATAGCTTTTTTAAGTGTCTAAAATACTGCGTTTTTCAGGAAATAATGAAATCATTCTATTCAGTATTAGGAAAACGGAGTATACAATTTCCTTATAGCAAATAAGAATTGAAATGATGAGTTGTAATTTGAAAGGGATATGATGTCGGTCATTCAAACAGATAGTAGCACTTAGAATTTACAATAGAGTTGATATCCAACCATGAAATGTGTCAAATAAACTGTATTTTTTGAATAGAATAAGGTGATATTTAGTTGGAAGTATAGTAATCTGATAAGTATTTTGATATAATGTTATCAATATATAATATGTATTAGAATGAATTTTTGAGTCAAAACATCCTGTGTAAAGGAGAAACTATATGAATTTGAAGGAATCAAAATTCACCGATGGAAGCATTGTGCAGAGATTAAGAGAGATAGAATCTTTGCCGGAGAATGTCAAAAATATTGAAAAAGTGAAATCAAGCATATTAGGAAGTGGATTTCAATATTCTGTAGTTTGGATTGTTATGGCGATTGTCTGCTTTCTTGCATATGTTTTTTTACAAAAATCAATATTTTTGGTAATTATGCTTGTATTGTTGGTAACACCTGAACTGTTCTTGGGTTCGACAGATAGTAGCACATTTTCTTATGTACGAGATTTTGCGGTACCTACATTGAGGGAAGTGCTTCCGGACACGACGGTAAAATATTATTCCGGAATAGAAACTCCTTATCTCAGAGCGGCAACACCGGTTACACACATGCCGGTTCCTTTTTTTCATATTTCGTTTGGTGATGAAGTGAATACTGATTTTTGCAATTTACGCTCTACACATGAAAAGATAGATATGAAAGGAAATAGAGAGACAAAAATTGATTTTGAAGGGCAGATATTGATGGTCAAGCATCCTACCGGACTGAACGGATATCTTCGTATTATTCCGACAAAACAAGTGATGTTCGGTATGGAGTTGTTGAACGGCCACAAAGAAAAGCAGCCGTATGAAACAAAAATTGAAACGGAAGATATCCGATTCAATGAAAATCATGAAGTGTATTGTATGGATGAGTTGAGCACAAGAACATTGCTCAATCCACATATATTGAATTTGTTGACACAGTGGGCAGATATTGTGCCTGTCGGAGTATATATTGACGATGAGACGGTGGTATTGTCTTTTCATACGAAAAAATTTCTGTTTCAAATCCCTGAATCCGCGTTAGAGATTGAAGAGTTGTCACTTGCGGATGACTATGAAGAATTGCAGGAAGAACTTTCGTTGATGTATGAGATTTTGGGAACCATGAATACCTAAATTTAAGGAGGGTGCTATGATAAAATTTGTGTTAGTGATTATTGCTATAATACTTATATGGGGAGTGTCAATTCGTAATCGTTTGAAACAGTATTTGGTTGTCATTGATGAATCTAAGGAAAGTGTAGATATTGCATTGGAGAAAAGATATGATACGATATTCGAGATGATGAAGATTGCAAAAGCGTATGCAAAGCATGAAGAAAAAGTTTTTACAGAAGTGGTTAGATTGCGTCAAGGGCTTTCGATGAAAGAGACGAATGATGTCATTCGTTCGCAAAATCGAGCAATCAGTGAGATTTTTGCAGTAGCGGAAAATTATCCGGAATTGCTGTCTTCGCAGCAATTTTTGAATCTGCAGAATCAAGTTGTCAAAGAAAATGCTGCACTTTCTGCCGCAAAACGGATTGTGAACAGCAATATTAGTGCATTGAACAAGTGTATTGTGTCATTTCCAATGTCGATAGTGGCATATTTTTTGAATTTGGACGAGATGGAGTTTCTTGAAATCGATATTGAGGAAAAGAAATCTATTTCCGGTTTTGACTATGCGTTGTAGAATAATTTTTTCTAAAAAAAGATCCATTTTAAAAAGAATCTATTAACTTTAGATTCTTTTTTTGTCTGATAGTTCATCGGTTTTCGTATCACTTCGCATTATGATAAAGGGAAGAGAAACCACAAATCGTATTACAATAAGCTATCAAACGGATTCGGTTGTTTGTTCAAAAAAATTTCAAAATTTATGATAGAAGTATGGTTACAATGAACCATCAAACAAATTCAGTTGTTTGACCTGTCTTCCGGTTTCTTCCAATACATTTCGATAGGTCTTGAACGCTGTAGGAATGGGATATACCTTTTGCAGTTCTTCTTTTGTCGCCCATACACTTTCAGAGGATAAAGGAAGTTCTGATATTTTTGGAAGAAGGGAAGTACGAAAAATATCAGAAGTTTTTTTGTCGTTCAAAAAAACGAAGTATCCGTTCATCTTCCATTCGATATGTGTGAAAATATGTTTAGAAGATGGAAGCGGTACAATTTTTTTGATAGATGCAGAAATGGGAGCAAACAGAGATTGGCATTCTTCCAAAGAAACGGAATAAGAGAGGGAAGGAAATTCCCAAAGACCATGCAGCAATCCTTTTTGTTCTCTTTTTTGTATCAAAACATGTTCCCTGTCATCCACAAAGAGAAGGATTGTTTTTTCTTCTATTTTTCGTGCGTTCTTTTTCTTTTTGACAGGAAGTTCGTTCTGTGTACCGGCATGATAGGCGATACACATCGTGCTCATCGGACATTGAGAGCATTTCGGTTCTCCGTTCGGTAAGCAGATGATAGCGCCCAACTCCATCAAGGCTTGATTGAAATGATGAACTTCCGTTACAGGAATAATCTGTTGTACAAGATTTGTCATTGCTTGTTTTGTTTTATTCTCTGTAATATCGCTATCATCACCGCTAATTCGTGCAATCACACGCATGACATTTCCGTCTACGGCAGGGACAGGTTGGCGAAATGCAATGGAAGCGATTGCGCCTGCAGTATAAGGGCCGATTCCCGGAAGTGTAATCAGTTCGTTGTAGGTATTAGGGAGTTCCCCGCCAAAGTCTGTGATAATCTGTTGAGCGGCTTTTTTTAGATTTTTCGCTCGATTGTAGTACCCGAGACCTTCCCAAAGTTTGTGCAAGACATCGTCCTCTACTTGAGAGAGGGAATAGATGTTGGGAAGAGTTTCAATAAATCGTGCGTAGTATTCACGAACCGCCTCGACTCTTGTCTGTTGTAACATGATTTCAGAAATCCACACATGATATGGGGCAGGATCTTCTCGCCAAGGCATATATCGTTTGTTGGCATGATACCAATCCAAGATATTTTTTTGAAATGGTAGGATAGGAAAAGGAAGTGTTTTCAAAGTAATCTCCAATCTATTTTTAGCATCTCAATGATTCAGCATTTCAATCGTGCTGAACGAATAGTTCCGGTTAAATTTGTGAAGTTGGATGTTATGTTAATTTTATTCTGTTCTGTTTTGTTTTTGTTCTACCGTAACCTATACCCATAGCATGACAGTACATAATCAAAAGAACAGTACAAATTTTTCTGCTTTATTGATATAATGTAAGAAGTAGGTAATTATCAGAAGGAGGAATGAGGATGTTATTAAAAGTATTGATTGAAAATACAGCTTGTTCAGAAGAATTTCATCATGAGCACGGATTGAGTCTTTATCTTGAGGCGAATGGCAAAAAGATGTTGTTTGATGTCGGTGCAAGTGATTTGTTTTATGAAAATGCAAAAAAAATGGGAGTTGCCGTAGAGGATGTGGATTTCTTGGTAATTTCTCACGGTCATAGCGATCATGGCGGTGGACTGGAAAGATTTTTACAAGCAAACAAGAGTGCAAAAGTGTATCTGCCCCCTCATGCATTCGAAAAACATTATTCTCTGAGAGTGGAGAACAAACCTGTCTATATCGGATTAAATGAGGAACTGAAGCATGAAAAACGCCTTGTTGTGATGAAGGAGGGAATGACCGAATTGGAAAAAGGGTTCTTTGTATTTTCCGGTGTTCCGTTGAAAGAGGCGACACCTCAATCAAACCAATTTTTATTTATGGAAAAAAACGGAATTTTGGAACACGACACCTTTGAACACGAACAAAATTTGGTCATTGAAGAAGGAAACAAAAAAATTGTGATTACAGGATGTGCCCACAACGGAATTGTAAATATTATAGAAGAGTTCAAAAAGTTATTTCATTGTGAACCGGACAATGTGTTGGGCGGATTTCATTTGAGTAATCCGGCAAATGGAGAACCCGAAGATGCGGATAAGCTGAAACAAGTGGGAGAGTATTTTTTGAGTCACAAGACAAATTATTATACTTGCCACTGTACAGGGCTCAAAGCTTATCAGTTGTTGAAAGACCAAATGCAGGACAGAATCAACTATCTCTCTGCCGGAACAGAGATAGAATTGTAGAGAACTTAAGTTGTGAAAAATTCTTATAACGGTTTTATTCTATCATGATTTCCTTATAATATAAGGTACAAATTTCAAACATGATGTCGAAATAAGAGAAATGATAAGAATTTAGTGAGATAGGAAGGAATCTGTCATACAGATTTTAGATGAGAGCTGAATTTTTAAAAATAGGATGAAGATTACAATAAAATAGAAACGTCTATATTACAAAAAGAGAATTAATGAAGGGGTATATGTTGCAGTAAAAATTGTACCAAAACTCTGATGATTTTAGGGTTGGAGCAGACACTTCGTATTCTCTTTTTTTGTTTTAAAATAGAATATAATCCATAGAAGAGAAGAACAATTCTATTTGATTTTGAAAAACAATATAAAATTAAAAGTCCTGTTCATTATTCAATTGATTTAATTTTTTTGCCAAATTAATAATAATGTTATTATTTACATTTCCCATATGAGATTTCATTTCAGACATAGATAGATTTACATTTCTTGTTTTTATCATAGTTAGTAAATTTTCGTGTTCAACTACAGCATAATCTTTTCTGCTTTTAAAACCACAAAAATAATTATATCGGAAATATAAATCGTAATATTTTAAAAGTTCCTGTTTTAATAAAAAATTTCCTCCTATCTCAGCAATTATAGAATGGAATTCCTTATCCAACTCTAAAAAAAATAAGGGCTTGTGATCTTTTTTGTATAATAAATTTTTTTGCTTAAGTAAGTTATTTTCCAATAAAACTATATTTTCTTCATTCCAATTTAATGTTGCAAGTTTGATAGATAGCAACTCCAAAGATTCGCGCATCTGAAAAATCATTACATATTCATTTAAAGACAAAGATGATACTTTATTTCCACTTCCTTGATTGACAAACCCTTCAATTTTTAAATACCTAATAGCTTCTCTAATAGGAGTTCTGCTGGCATCAAACTCTTTAACCATATCATCTTCTAGTAAAACTTCCCCCGGTTTATATTCAAGTGTTAGAATTTTCTCTTTTAATTTTAGATATATTTGATAAGAAATATTTTTCTTATAATCTTTTTGTCTACTCATTAAGCCCTCCATTATTTATAAAAAATTCATATTTATAATTTATAAAACATTATACCAACAAAAAACAAATATGTATACTTATATAAACAAAATATAACCCATATTTTGAGTTTTAGAAATTAATCAGTGAATATCGCATAAAACCATATAATGTTTGGATCTTTATATTAAAATGGATAAGCTGGTAAATATGTATACTTAAATAATGGTGATGTGGTATTGATTTAACAATTTAAAGGGTGTATATTGAAGGTAAGTAAACGAGAAAACGTTTTACTTCTGTTAATTAATAAAAATACATAAGGAGGGATAATATGCAAATGAAATTGTCAAACAGACTTTTAGGAATGCCTTTTTCAGGGACAAGAAAACTAACTGGAAGGCAAAAATAATTCCGATAGCCATTCCCATTGACATAACGATACCTATTCC
>ERZ773008.222-NODE-222-length-40745-cov-2.948390_pt1 | contig 40745 bp, 54 predicted proteins | sample MGYA00580664_ERZ773008 | MGnify/ENA primary metagenome ERZ773008 (study PRJEB29015, sample SAMEA2738016) | human oral metagenome | biome: human oral; feature: human-associated habitat; material: dental | place: China | collected 2048 ...
ACTCTAGCCTCAATAGTAGCGTTACAGAGCAGGTTTGCTGTATTTACATCATTATCACTGATAGTCTTATTACCGTTAATAGCATAAAGTGATTTCGCAAAAGTCGTGCGGTCACTATCCATAGATACTTTGTAAAGATCCAAATTTATCCTGTAAGCATCTTTTATAAACTCGATATCTTCGTATGGGACTTCGTTAACCAGGTTCACAAAATCTTGAAGGGTATACTTGTGAATTATCGGTGGCTCAGTCGATTCAGATTGCTCATCAGTAGGAGAGTCGCTACCTTTTATAATCCTACCGTTGTGCTTTATGCACGTAATATTGGTATGAGCATCCCAAATGATAACCTCTGCAGATTCATCACCGCAGCGAACAGTTGCCTCTATGTGTATGCGGCTGCTCACTTCCGATAGTAAAACATTGATGCGACCTTCGGCAATCATCCTTTCAGCTGCTTTGTTATCAGCAGGAGTAACTGATGAAAGACACTCAAGCCCCTTGGAATGGTCGGCAGCAATTGCACCAAGTGCTGCTGCATATAGGTTACCTACGTGAGGGCTGCTCGGTATGCCACAGGTAAAAGCATTCTTATATATACCGCTGTTAAGTCTAATATCAATGCTATCTGCTTCGCTTTCAAGGTACGAACAGGCCGTTGAAACGGCAAAAGCGATAGCTCCAGGCTCTGTAACACCTAATGCTGGCTTCATATCTTTTTTTAGTAGTTCGATAAGTTCGTGCATTTGATACTCCTTTCTATATATTAACATAATACCATATGCGTGAAAATAATAACGGCTTGCGTTTATATTTCGTTTATGTTAACCTATTTAGGCACGATTTGAATATGAGTGCGTTAGCCGCGTGTGGAGGATTGACCGAGTGGCTAAGGAGCCTGATTGGAAATCAGGTAAGGCGTAACAGCCCCGTGGGTTCGAGTCCCATGTCCTCCGCCAATATGACTAGAACCGTTGATTTCTCAACGGTTCTTTTATTTATACACGAATTATACACGAATTTTATTAAGAATAGATAAAGCCTTGTCTTCTTCCTGGGGGTAGAAGTGGCTATAAGTATTGAGCGTCTGCTCTATGTTACTGTGTCCAAGCCTACGACTAATTTCTAAAATATTAACACCATTATTGGCTAGCAGCGATGCATGACTGTGACGGAAGTCATGTATGCGTATATGATGTAGTCCTGCATCATCTGCAATCCTGAAATTCATTTTAGAAAGTGTAGAGTCCCGGAGAGGTCGGATACCACCGCAGATATAATAATCATCGTTAAATCCCTTGTAGGTCTTACCATGTTCTTTATGTTCTTTTAATATATCAATTAGCGGTTCGGGAAGCTGCACAACTCTATTACTAGATTTATTCTTTGGCGGGGTCTCTCTGTCTGCGCCTTGCAGCTTCTGCGTAATACTCTTTGTGATATGTATAGAGTTTCCTTTTATATCATGCCAACGCAGGGCATGTATTTCGCCTTTTCTAGCCCCTGTATAGTAAGCTATGGCAAAGAATACGTAATAATCATAAAAACTTATCTCTGTTGCGATATTCCACGCTGAAGAGGCATAGCGGAGGTACTCCTCAGGAGTATAATAATGCAGCTCTTCCTTACGTTCGTATGCATCACGGAAGTTAGGCACTTTTGCTAGTGGGTTGCTCTGCAAATATTCATTTTGCACAGCCCAATTAAGCAATGATTTGAACACTGTATATATATTGGATTTACTTCTGTGCTTTAAATCTAGGTCGCCTATACCTCTCTTCCATTCTGTCAGAGATTGGAGATTCAACTTGTTTATCCTTATATCAAGAGGGCGAACATATCTATTGAGAACTCGACTGTTTTTATCTAGTGTGCTTTCTCGGAGTTCGTGTCTTTTATCCTCTATGTATAGATCTATTAACTCTGATACTGTTAAGGTGCTTGATGGTGTATGATCTGACTTCTGCAATTGCGATTCAAGTGTCTTTGCTGCGTCAAGCCCATATGCAACTCTTGTAAGTGAATGAGCCTTGCCGCTATCATCTGTATAATTAACACGGACCTTATATTTTGTGAGACCATTCTTTTTATCTCCAGTTTTATATATAGGCATGATACACCTCCATAAAATTCGTATATTTTTGCACTAAAAAAGCACCTACAGTAACTATTTAGTCAATATAGTTGTAATTAAGTGGTGCTACTGATATACTCATTATCGATATTGTGTTGTGTTATTGGTGATTACATCAATAGCTCCGAATCGCTCCTATTGCCGTAGGGGCGGTTTTTTTATTTATTCAATACATTTATTAACAAATCTATATTTGTTGCATATTTTGGTTTATTTCCTAGTTCATAATCAAGTAAATAATTTTGGCAGGCTTTAACGATATTCTTCTCCTCTTTATCAAGAAAAGCTTTCATCATCTGATAAAACATGCCCTCCATATTAAATCTATTTACTTTTGTTCTATCTACAGGAAACATTTTAATAAAATGAACACCGTGCCTGTACGTGTCTTTCGTTGTATGCCTAGTAGGTAAAGGGTAGTACTGACATTTAGGAGTATTAGGGCTTATATTAGACCTAATGGGTATTGCAAAATCATAAAAACTTCCTTTATATTTGAGCTTTATTATTAAAGCACACGGGCGTTTTGCTTTTTGCAACATCTCTGGATCAACAGTATATTTCTTTAATTCTTTAGCATCCAAAGACACTATTTTCATAATTCCTCCTAAACATAAAAGGGACTCACCAACTGGCAAGTCCCTTAATAAACGAATATTATACGCCGTTAAGCACCCCGTCCGTCGCGGAAGTTAAACATACGAGTGTGTTATATTCTAACCGTAACACGCGGTTCTTAAGTAGACTATACCAAATATTCTATTAACTTTCTAGTTGTTTTTATATATTTTTATGTGTTTTTTATTACACTTAATTGCTTTTAAGTGATTCCTAGTGATTCCTAGTGATATATACTGATTCCTTTAGGCTGTGTAATGGTACCAGCGTCTTCCATAATTCTATCGAATTCGATGGAATTAAAATCAATATTATTTAAGTGTTCCCACACTCCTAAAAATTGCAGAGTATTTTTACTTCTTAACCAATTTTGGATTGCGTAGCTTGGATATTCACCATCTTTTTTCTTGGCTATATCGGTGAGTGATATATAATCTTCATTATCACCTTTAGAGATGACAGTTATCTCATAACCCTGTATATCCATCTTTTCTTGATACTCTTTACCCATATACACCTCCTGCTAAACGAGTATTATCAACCTTAAAGATATGAAAAGATAAATCTTTTACAAAAAAATCACTAAACTGGGACTCCATTTCATTACCTCCTATAATGCATTATCGTTACGTTATAAATACCTCGCACACGAATCTATGATTTCAGAAGCATAGTCATATATATCATCTACATTTTTTATGTTATATCGAATTTCCTCTTTATTTTCCCCAGCAACTACTATATATTTTACGGATTTTTGTAAATATACACGACATATCCATTTTCTTGTATTATTGTCAAGCAATATACCAAAATATGCACGGGTATCTTTATAAAATATACGATTGCTGTCAACTGTTTTGCGTAGTATTGCTTTTATGATGGCAAACGCTTCAAGTTCTTCAAGTGTTGTCTCTATCTCTTTACTGTTGATTTCCTCTTTTATTTCTTCAGAAATTGATTTTTCAGACGCTTCATCCTCATCCTTTGTGAGAGCTATTTTTATACGACTATTTAAAAGATCATTTACATATTGAGAACCAGCCTTCTTGACTATTGGTGTAAATTTTTCAACGACATTTTGCGTTTTTGCTCCCTGATATATACCCGAATTTAAGATACTTTTTACGAACTCAGGTGAGGGAGATTCCATTTCTGTAATAAACCAATCTTTTATCAATTTGCTATACTTCAATATCTCGGCACTGTCTAATATGCGTGATACATCAACTGCATCTTTTGTGAATTTTTGTAGTTCCGGAATGTCTCTATCAAGTAGGTTCTCTAAATCTATTGTAAGAAATGGGGTAGAATCCATTTTATTTTTTTGGTCTAAGTCACTATAAAATTTGTATATAACTCCATTAGTGAGAATTCCAAATCGTGCATCAGTAGTCCCAAAATATCTGTACAGTTGTGAACTATGACGATCAAGGTTGTCCTGTACGCTTTTACACTCAACCAAAATAAGCGGCTTATCATCAATGATGATAGCGTAATCTACTTTTTCCCCTTTCTTTATCCCTACATCTGCCGTATACTCCGGAACAAATTCAAATGGATTCAAAACATCATACCCCAAGACTTTAAAGAAGGGCATAATCAAAGATTGCTTTGTTTGCTCCTCGTTTTGAACAACATTTTTATACTTTTGCACGTGATTAATATGTTCCTTTAATAAATCAGCAAACTCCATAATAGTCTCCTTTCGATTTAAAGCGGTAATAAAAAATATAGTGGTCCCATATACCCTTTTATAAACATTAATTAAACATACTTATGCAGCACTCCGACGCACCGCCCGATTATTCTCACATCCTCATAATCAGTAACCATTGCATGATATTCAGAATTACAAGGATTAAGTATCAATGTGTCACCGTCCTGCGTAACTCTCTTTAGAGACGCTTCATTGTAATCCAATCTTTCAATAGCGTATATTTGATCTTGAACAAAATCATAAGATTTTGAAATAAAGACTATATCACCATCATATATATTGGCTCCAATCATACTGTCCCCGTGTACCTTCAGGCAATAATCCGCTTTAACATCTGTATCCACTATAAATGTGCCTTGGTAATCATCTTCGCATACTACACCATCTCCTGCGCATATAGTACCCATGATAGGGAGCTTGTGTGCTGCAGGTAGAATGATATTCGATGGAAGAGGATGGTCTGATTGAACAAATTCTTTGTTGTGTTCCTCTATAAGATCAGATTTTTCTATATTAAAATAATTAGCCATTAATTCAATTTTATCAATTCTTGGATAAGTATTGGCCTTTATCCAATCCGCAAAGGTAGTGTATTTTATTCCAAGATCATGGCAAATATCATTTCTGGTTTTGTTATACAAATCCATGTAGTATTGAATATTCTTCGCCATTATTTTTTTGTTACCTAATTGTGTGCTCATTATCCATCTCCTTTTGATATGAAAATAATACGCTAATCTCGTAAAGAATACAATAAATTTTTGAAAAAATTACGAAAAAACCGTTGACAAGACGGTTTAACCGTAATATACTCCACTTATCAAATAAAGAAAAAGCGAGGTGAGCAAAATTGAAAAATGATAAACTGACGCTTAAAGCAGTCAGAGTTTTGAGAGGTTACACACAGGTTGAGGCAGCTAAATTGATTGGAATTAGCCCAGATACTCTATCAAATTATGAATGTGGCAAGAGCTATCCAGATATTCCGATTCTCAAAAAGATTGAAGAGGTGTATCAGATTAGCTACAACGACATTATTTTTTTAGTTTAAAATTACGGTTTAACCGTACAAGAAAGAGAGAAACGTGAACTTAAAGCTATAAAATCGCAACAGAAAGGAGGCATAGGTGAACAAACTCGAAGTAAAAGATAACAGATTCTACCTAGACGGTTCAGAACTAGATTGCTTGACAAAAATCACCATAGACAAACTTTCATCTAAAACGGCAAGAGTAAGCCTGTCTATGGTCGTAAAAACTACAGGTGAGATTGAATTGCCGATAGGGCTACACTGGACGCTATCTGCACGAGCGCCTGAACCGTGTTAACACCAGCGTCTTTAGCAACGTTTTTTACACGGTTCCAAAGTTTCTCGCTTTGGATGTTGCCTATAAATTGATGACCTTCTGGAGTCAGATACTTTATAGAGCAGCTACCACTCACAAACCAGCCACCCATGAGGATAAGGTTTGACAATTCCGCTTGCTTAATATGATACATTACTTCATTTTCCGGAAAGTCTAATAAACAAGACGGCATTTCAAACGGCCCGATAACCACAGAATTGTCCAGGTCTGTTTCATCCTCGACGAATAAGAGTATTGCACGTAGGCAATCAGGATTTAGTTTCATACTTAATCACCTCCTTTCATAAATATACCTGAGGTGATTATACAGCAAAACAGAAAGGAGACACACATGCAAATAGGCAATAAAGAAGTAAAAGAAATAGTCATCAAAGATAACACCGGCGAACTTATCGCAGATATTACCGATGATGACATAATCTCAAAGACCAATGTAATCGTCGAGCTCATTAACACCAAAGAAGATAAAGAGATGAGGTTGCAAGAAATCCAAGTTAAGACAGCAAATAAGTTGTACAAGGCTATAGGTAGCATGATCATCAATGAACTATCTATTGAGTCAGCCGAAAGAATAGTAGATTCGCTAGTAAAGGTTATGGATGTAAAGCTTGGATAAAAAGTAGAGGTAAGGTCAATATGAGGAAATCTGAAGAGATAAGAAACATACTCAAAATTGAGAGGCGAAAACGCAACATGAATTTCAAAGAATTTGGAAAGCTCATAGGCTGCACAGGGCGGTCGGTATCTTACTGGGAAGCGGGAATGAGAAATATTTCACTGAATACAGCAGATGAAGCCTTAAAGAAATTAGGGATAACACTAGAAATAGGTAGAAACAAAGAATAATAGCATCACAACACTATATCAAGGAGGCACACTATGAACAACACAAGATTCCCTCGTGTAAGAGCCTCGACCAAGGCTGCACACGAGATATACCACAATAACACATACCTGCTGTCAAGAGACATTAAGGACCTTTTTAACTGTTCGCCTAGCACAGCGGGGAGAATTAAGAGGATAGTGCTAGAGGAGATGGCAGAGAGAAACGAACGGATTTACTCGGACATCCCTGGATTAATAGACAAAGATATTTTGTTTGAACTGGCAGGACTAGATATCGCGAAGATAGACAAGAGCTACAAGGAGCTAATGAGGTACGAAAATGTTTAAGTCGGTTAAAGAAGTATTGCACCAGGCATGCGAGGAGAACGGAAACACACCTATACAGGAGCTAATCGGATGTATCAGCGTTGCGGCACTAATTCCGACACTGTGGCTTTTCCTGTACATGTGCGGGGCGAGGTAAGGAGGTAACAGATGAGAATAGATATATTTAACACGAATGAAGAATACGACCTAATCCTTGCTGATCCACCGTGGAAACAATCGAAAAGGTGGTAAAAAAGCAGCTAGACCCAACACAAGCGGTACGGATTTAGATTATCCCGTTTGTTCATTAGATGATATTAAATCCCACATAAGGGCAGCATCTGATCTTACGGGTGAAAATTCAATTATGTTTTTATGGACGATAGATAAATACTTATTTGAGGCAGAACAAATTGCAAAAGAACTCGGATACAAGATTCACGCAAGAATGATTTGGAACAAAGTTACAGGCATCCCTTCAGCGTTCACCGTCCGCTTTGGTCATGAATACTTGCTTTATTGCTACAAGGGGAAATTAACACCCATAGCAAAAGATGAACGCGGGAAAATACACACAGTATTTACTGAAAAAGTGAAGAGGCATAGTCAAAAACCAGAAATTTCGTTCGAAATTATAAATAGACTTTATCCGAACCTTAAAAAAATAGAACTTTATGCAAGGAAAGAACGGGAAGACTGGGACTGTTGGGGAAACGAAGTGTAGAACAAAGAGGTAACAGATGTTAATTAAAGTATTCATAGTTTGCATGGTGCTAGTAGGCATCACATTCGTATTAACAGAGCTACACCGCTACCAGGTGTACAGCGAGGAGCTAGAGAGGGAGGAAGAAAATGCTAGATAAAGAACGGATATATGGCTACGCAAAGGCTTACCTAGGGTCGGTTACAGATCTGTGGAAGGATAAAGCAGAAGAGGCTGAAAGCGACTTCTATATAGGTGATAAAAACCTACTGAAGTCAGCTCTGAATCAGTATGAGGATGATTTGAGAGAGTTAGAGGAACTTATGGAGGCGAACATTGAATAATTTAGGACTCGAACCTAAACATGAAAAGCACGGAAGACTATATCACTTCTTCAAAGACATTCTAGGCGAAGACAAAACTCGTCCTAGAGCAAAGTGCGACTGGCACGACCCAAGGCTTGACAAAGAGCCAACGGATGAAGAGATGAAGATAATCGTCAACAGGTACATAGATGATCCAGACGATGTAATGCCACTGGTAGAGTAGGTGGCGGTTATGAAGGTGACTATTGTAAGAGACTGCTCTGATAAAGAGGATTTTGAAAAACTTCACAGAACACTGAAAGGATTAAAGGCAAATGAAATTAATTTTAGAACTATCAGCAGAAGAAGCAGTGAAAGCTATAGAAAATCGAACACTAGTAGCACTCGCTAATTCGCTTAAAGCAAAGCAGGAGGAATCTAGCAATGAGCAAGATAAAAATTAATAAGCTTGAAATTGAAAATGTAAAAAGGGTTAAGGCTGTAAAATTTGAGCCCACAGCAAATGGTATTACCGTCATTGGTGGTGATAACGGACAGGGAAAAACAAGTGTACTAGATAGTATTGCCTGGGCACTTGGAGGTAATAAATTTAGACCTTCACAGCCCGTTCGAGAAGGTTCGGTTATACCTCCTAATCTACACATCGTTATGAGTAATGGACTTGTTGTTGAGAGAAAAGGTAAGAATTCAGATTTGAAAGTTATTGATCCGGATGGTAACAAGGCAGGACAACAGCTACTAGATTCATTCGTTGAGGAACTGGCATTAAATCTTCCTAAATTTATGCAGCAGTCTAATAAAGAAAAAGCTAATACACTACTGCAGATTATAGGTGTAGGAGAACAGTTAGTTGCTCTAGAAAAAGAAGAACAGGATGCATATAACCGTAGACACGCTATCGGTCAGATTGCTGACCAGAAAGAAAAGTTTGCAAAGGAACAAGAGTATTATCCTGATGCACCAAAAGAACTTGTATCTGCATCGGATCTAATAAAGCAGCAGCAGGAAATACTGGCTAGAAATGGTGAAAATCAAAAGAAAAGGGAGAACCTAGCATCAATACAAAAATTGCATGAGGAAGCGGTAGATAGGGTTGAGATGCTAAAAAGGGAACTTTCAAATGCTGAAAATGAACTTGCGAAAGTAATAGGAGATTTAGCAACTGCTAACAAATCCGCTAAAAATCTAATTGATGAATCAACCGAGGAGCTCGAAAAGAGCATAACAGAAGTTGACGAAATTAACAGGAAGGTAAGAGCTAACCTCGATAAGGATAAGGCTGAGGAAGATGCTAGAGGTTACAGGGAAGAATATGACGAGCTGACTACAGAAATAACTGAAATAAGAAAGAGGAAAACAGCTCTGCTAGATAATGCGGATTTACCATTAGAAGGATTATCCGTTGAAGATGGGGACCTTATTTATAACGGATTCAAATGGGATAACATGAGTGGTTCAGAGCAACTGAAGGTAGCAACTGCCATTGTCCGCAAACTAAATCCAAATTGTGGATTCGTCTTAATAGATAAGCTGGAGCAGATGGATGTAACAACTCTAAATGCATTTGGAGAATGGTTAGAATCAGAAGGACTACAAGCTATTGCTACGAGAGTAAGCACAGGAGACGAGTGCTCAATCATCATCGAAGATGGGTATATAAAAGCTCAAGAACCAACTGTTGAAAATGCTCCAGGTGTTGCTGAATATCCACAGACAAAATGGGAATTTTAGGAGGTACTAATGAATATAACAAGAGGAAAAATCGCAAAAGCTCAAAGGGTCGTTATATATGGTGTTGAGGGTATCGGTAAATCGACACTAGCATCTAAATTTCCTAATCCACTATTTATAGATATCGAAGGATCTACAGGAAATATGGATGTTGCCAGGCTCGATAAGCCAACAAGCTTCTCAATGCTCGTTAACGAAGTTAACTTCGTAAAAGCTAATAAAGAGGTTTGTGACACGCTAATCATTGATACAGCTGATTGGATGGAAAAGTTAATTATCGAGCAGATATGTCAAGCTCATAATAAGACAGACATTACTCAGTTTGGATATGGTGATGGATTTGTAAAGCTTGAGACTGAGATAGGAAGATTTTTAAATCTACTTTCAGATCTTGTTGAGATGGGAATCAACGTTGTACTAACAGCACATGCTATTATTCGCAAGTTTGAACAACCTGATGAGATGGGAGCTTATGACCGATACGAACTAAAGCTAGGAAACAAGACCACTGCTAAAACTGCAGCTCTTGTAAAAGAATGGGCGGATATAGTTTTATTCTGCAATTACAAGACACACGTATTTGCTACTGACGACAAAGGCAAGAAACATAAGGCACAGGGTGGAGAACGAGTAATGTATGCAGAGCATCATCCATCATGGGATGCTAAAAATCGTCATGGGCTGCCATTCGAGATGCCTATGGATTACAAAAATATTGCTCATATATTTAATAAAGCAACGCAGTCAGCAACACCAGAAAGTGCTGCTCCTACATGGACACCAGGAGGTGGGGCTGTTGATGACTCAATGCCACAATCAGCAGAAGTAGCTGGTGAGCAAAAGGCAGAATCAGAAGCAGAACCACAAAAAACGGATGATAACAATAATAAGGTTTATGAGATGCCACCAAGCATTCCTAAAAGTGTCCAGGACCTGATGAAGTCGGACAATGTATCAGTTGAACAGCTTAGTGAGTTCTGGTCAACAGCGGGGCATTTTCCAAAAGATATGCCTATCCAGAACATACCGACTGAATACTGGAATATGCTCAGTGCACACTGGAATAAAGTTATTGAAACTGTTAATTAAAAGGAGAAAAAAGAAATGGAAAACAATTACGCAAGAGAGTTTGATTGGAATGACGAGATTGCCCAGGATAGTGAATTTTTACTACTGCCTGAAGGAGATTATTACTTCACTGTAGAGAGTTTTGAAAGGGCAAGACATACACCTTCGGCTGGTGGTAAGTTGCCACCTTGCAACAAGGCAATAATCAATATCGTGATTAGTACAGCAGATGGTGATGTTAGGCTCAAGCACAATTTATTCTTACATAGCTCAACAGAGGGATTACTTTCAGCATTCTTTGGAGCTATTGGTTTAAAGCAAAAGGGACAGCCTTTGAAAATGGATTGGAACGCAATCATAGGTAAGCAGGGTGTGTGCAAGGTAGGTCAGCGTGAATATAACGGTAATAAGTTTAATGATGTTAAGCGCATGATTTACAAGGAAGATGTTGATAACACTAAAGTTCTTAACACATCGAAAAATGCAGGTTTTCAAGAAGTCATGGATCCGGAAGCTTTCGCTTGGTAAAAGACAATGAAATTAAGAGATTACCAAGAAGAAGCTAGAGCTGCTATAAATTCAGAGTGGGATAGTGGAAATAAGAAAACTCTGTTGGTACTTCCTACAGGCTGTGGCAAGACGATTGTTTTCTCTAAGGTTATTGAGGATCGTGTAAGGCTAGGCGAGAGAGTTCTCGTCCTAGCTCATAGATCCGAATTACTAGATCAAGCTGCAGATAAGCTAAAGAAGGCTACAGGTCTTACTACAAGCACCGAGAAGGCGAGTGAAAGTTGCTTAGACAGTTGGAATCGTGTTGTGGTTGGTTCTGTCCAGACACTGCAGAGACCTAAGAGGCTAGCAAACTTTGACACTGATTATTTTGACACAATAGTGGTTGATGAAGCACATCACTGTATATCGGAGAGCTATCAGAGAGTTTTAACGCATTTTGATAATGCAAAAGTACTTGGGGTTACCGCTACCCCAGACAGAGGAGATATGCGTAATTTAGGCTCATATTTTGAAAGCCTGGCATATGAGTATACTCTGCCTAAAGCTATAAAGAGTGGATATCTAAGTCCAATCAAGGCTTTAACTACACCGATTCAATTAGATTTGAGCAGTGTATCTATACAGTCAGGAGATTTTAAGGCAAGTGAGATAGGTACAGCGCTAGATCCATACCTTGAACAGATTGCAGACGAAATGATTAAGTACTGCAGTGATAGAAAGACCGTTGTATTTCTGCCGCTAGTTAAGACCTCACAGAAGTTCAGAGATATTCTAAACTCTAAAGGATTTAAGGCAGCAGAAGTGAATGGGGATAGCAAAGATAGGGCTGAGATTTTAGATGACTTTAGCCAGAATAAATACAATGTACTATGCAATTCAATGCTGCTCACGGAGGGCTGGGATGAACCTTCTGTTGACTGCATAGTTGTCCTTAGGCCAACCAAAATACGTAGCCTATATTCACAGATGGTTGGACGCGGAACGAGGCTATCAGAAGGAAAAGAAGAACTTTTACTACTGGATTTTCTGTGGCACACAGAACGCCACGAATTATGTCATCCGGCTAGCCTTATTTGTGAAAATGAGGAAGTAGCAAAGAAGATGACTGAAAACATGGAGAGCCTTGCAGGTATAGAAATGGACATTCAAGAGGCAGAAGAAAAAGCTGCATCAGATGTCGTTACTCAACGAGAAGAAGCACTTGCACAACAGCTAGCTGAAATGAGGAAACGAAAAAGAAAGCTAGTAGATCCACTGCAATTTGAGATGAGTATACAGGCTGAAGATTTATCAAATTATGTGCCTTCGTTTGGTTGGGAAATGGCTCCGCCTTCTCAAAAACAAGTAAAGGCACTAGAAAAGTTAGGTATTTTACCTGATGAAATAGGCAATGCAGGTAAAGCATCAAAGCTTTTAGACAGACTAGATAAGCGAAGAGAAGAGGGATTAACAACTCCTAAACAAATACGATTCCTAGAGAGTAAAGGCTTCCAGCATGTAGGCACATGGCAGTTTGAAAGTGCAAGACATCTTATAGATAGGATTGCTGCTGGTGGCTGGAGAGTGCCAAGAAATATAGACCCTAAAACATATGTCCCTAATTAGTGGAGAGAGATAAGGCTATGGATAAAGAAAAAGAGAAACTTTATATTGTTTGCAATTCAGCGAAAGAAATAGCTCCAAGACATATACTGAGAATTTATAAGCGGAAATCAGATGCATATAAATTCTTGGGTAAGTATGTCTCAGAGCTAAATAATAGCACCTATACTGGATATCTAAGTATAGCAGAAAAGGTGGTAGGTGATAATGATGATTTAACAATTTTAGGAGAAAAAGATGGAATATAACAACTTTTTAGAATTATTAAATTACATACAGCCATCCTCCCTTGATTATCAGGAATGGATAAACGTGGGAATGGCTCTAAAACATGAAGGCTTTTCTGCGGATGTATGGGACGATTGGAGCAAAGCAGATAGAAGATATAAGCCTGGTGAATGTTATAGAAAATGGAACACTTTCACCGGCACATCTTCACCTGTAACTGGCGGAACTATATACCAGCTTGCCGTAGATGCAGGATGGAAGCCTGAAAAAACATCTCATGAGCTTAATTGGGATGATGAGATAGATAAAGACTATCAGATTGTAGAAAAGGAATGGGTGGAAGGTATCGAAATAAAAGAACCTGACGTCTGGAATCCTGTTAATGATCTCATTAAGTATTTGGAAATATTATTTGATAGCACTGAAAATGTCGGTTATGTAACTGAGGTTTGGGAGAAGGATGGTAAATATATGCCATCTAAAGGTAACTATGATAGGACTGCAGGACAGCTCATAGAACAGTTATCTAAGTGCGATGGTGATATAGGGTCAGTTCTTGGCGACTACAGAGAGGAAGCGGGCGCTTGGATTAGATTTAATCCACTTGATGGAAAAGGCGTTAAAAATGACAACGTAACTGATTACAGATATGCATTGGTAGAATCCGATTCAATGGATCTAGATAAACAAAATGCACTCATTCGAGAGCTTGAGCTTCCGATTGCAACTCTCGTATATAGTGGTAAAAAGTCGCTACACGCTGTTGTAAGGATAGACGCTAGGGATTACACCGAATATCGCAAAAGAGTTGATTATATCTACTCTATTTGTAAAAAGAACGGTCTAGAGATTGATACTCAAAATAAGAATCCTAGTAGATTATCAAGAATGCCTGGAGTGATAAGAAATGGTCGGAAGCAGTTCCTAATTGATACAAATATAGGTAAATCATCATATGAAGAGTGGTATCAGTTTATAGAGGATATTAACGACGACCTCCCGGACCCAGAGGGACTCGAGGCTTATTGGGATGACATGCCAGAGCTAGCGCCAGAGTTAATACATGGAGTACTTAGACAAGGTCATAAGATGCTCATTGCAGGACCATCTAAAGCAGGTAAGTCATTTGCTCTAATAGAGATGTGTATAGCGATAGCAGAGGGTAACAAGTGGCTAAACTGGCAGTGTACGCAAGGCAGGGTTCTATATGTAAATCTAGAACTTGATAGAGCTTCTTGTTTACATAGGTTTAGAGATGTATATGAGGCATTAAACATAGCCCCTGAAAACATCAATAATATCGATATTTGGAACCTCCGAGGAAAGACTGTACCGATGGACAAATTAGCCCCTAAATTAATCCGTAGAGCGATTAAAAAGGACTACATAGCAGTTATTATTGACCCTATATATAAAGTGCTTACAGGCGACGAAAACAGTGCAGATCAGATGGCTCACTTCACTAATCAATTCGATAAAGTGGCTACTGAATTAGGGTGCAGTGTTATTTATTGTCACCACCACTCTAAGGGTGCTCAGGGCGGCAAGAAGAGCCTAGATAGAGCTTCCGGAAGTGGAGTATTCGCTAGGGACCCAGATGCTCTTATAGACTTAATAGAGCTTGAATTAACAGATGAAATATATTCAATGCAGCTTAATCAGGCTAAGTGTAAAGTCTATGAAAATGCAATTAAAAAACATAATCCTGGCTATTACGAGGAACATGTAGGCATAGATGACACTATGAGTTTACCTCAGATGAGTGAACACGCTAATAGGGCCTTAACTAAGTCTACGCTGACAAAGTGTTCTATAGAGTGTAACACTGCGGAGGAAAGAATTCGCACACTTAGCGCTTGGAGAATCAGTGGTACGTTAAGAGAATTTGCCAAGTTTAAGCCTGTAGATATGTGGTTTAAATATCCAAAACATGAGATTGATGATGCAGGAATACTCGCAGATATTGAGCTTGGTGATGATAAGCCAGCATGGAAGAAAGCCGTTGAGAATCGTAAGAAAAATGCCAAACAGTCAAAGGAAAATAAGCTAAATGAATTCGAAATTGAATTCGCTAATCTTGAACTAGATGGCGAGGTTCTCATGTCTGAATTGGCAAATGCATTAGGGTTATCTTCACACAGGCAGATTGGAATTTGGCTCGGTAATAGTAAAAAATCTAGACCCGAATACAAGGAAAGATTTGAGACTTATACAGGAGAAGATGGACAACGATATGTAAAAAGGAAAGATGCGTGAGGGGTACGGCAGACCATAAAATTATAGTTGGTTGTACCCGTATGTCAGACCATAAAGTTTATAGTTCGCTGTATGGGTACGGCAGACCATAAAATTATAGTCAACCGCATGGGTACAGACCCCTATACTACGTATAGGTATTGTCATACCCCCATGCAAGCATGTACATACCCCTATGTGGTGGGGCGGATAATGCTACCGCCCCGCCCACACATAGGGATAGTGATACATGCACCGCGCGAGAGGAAGGAGTCGAAAAGATGATTGAATTTTTTATGCCGATGATTCCGCCTAGTGTGACTCATCAGGAAAAGAAAGTTATGGTTGTAAAAGGTAAGCCCGTATTTTACGAACCCGATGCACTAAAGACTGCTAGGGGTAAATTGATAGGACATTTAGTACATCATGTACCAGAGCGGAAAATAACTAGGCCTATTAGGCTGGTAGTCAAGTGGTGTTTTCCGATTAGGCAAACTAAGTGTGATGGGCAGTATAAAGACACTAAGCCAGACATAGATAATGCTCAAAAACTATTACAAGACTGCATGACCTATGTGGGATTTTGGAAAGACGATGCTCAGATAGCAAGTCTTATTTGTGAAAAGTTCTGGGCGAAGATTCCAGGGATTTACATCAGGGTTGAAGAGCTAGAGGAGGCGCAAAATGATTAACGAAGATTTGAAGTACATAGCCGACCACTACGGGTTAGAACATCAATTAGGGAAGTGCAAGGAGGAGCTAGGCGAACTTATAAAGGCTATCGATTCATTGGACGAAAGGGCAATTATTGAGGAGGTAGCAGACGTAGAAAATATGACCGATCAGTTAAAGTATCTTATGCGAACCGAGCCAAGTGTGGAGATTTACAAGGACTATAAAATCGCTAGACAGCTCAGAAGGATTGCCAAGGAGCAGAGTCATGAATACGATGATAACTAGAGAGGAGCTGCTGCGTATTCCAAAACTACGTAAGCACATTAAGCGCAAGATGCAGCGTATTGAACTGTACGAGACGAGAGCAACTGGCGGAGCAATTGAGTATAAGGAGCGTGTACAATCAAGTGTGAACGACTCAGCTAGCGACTGTCTAAGTATGGCAGTTGACCTAAGGGCGGAAGTCGGGCGAGATATAGAGGAGCTGCATGTGCTAGTCGGTAAGGCTGCAAAACTAGCTGATTCGTTAAGTGATCCGCTGGAGAGGGATATCGTGTATGCAAGGTATGTAAATGGCAAAGAATGGAATGAGTGTATAGACACGTTACACTGGGCTAGGTCGTGGGTTTTTAAAAAGCATAGAGATGTTTTGCGGGCTCTCTAAAAAAGAGACTATCGAGGACTTGAAAAGACCCACTTCTTTGATTTATGATATACTCAAGCAAAGCTGGAGAGGGGGAGTTGAGAGCCTTGTGCATTGGCGAAATAGACCCTCGCGGCACTGCTTGAACAAATCCATTTAAAGTCAAACTTAATAAGGTGTTGCCCGGTGCCAGTTGATATCGGGTTTTCTTTTGTGATACACTTGTTATATGTTGACTTTAGGAGGATTGTATGAAGTGGTTTTTAATTGAATTTTGGCATTTTGTGACGACATCAAATGTTTTAGGTGTAGCATTTGGTTTTGCGTTAGCAGCTTTGTGGAAAAGAATAGGAAAAATAGAGGCTTATCACGTTAAAGATACAAATTTTTACTCTGAGGAAGAACTTCTGCGTGCAGAGAAAAAGGTTAACAACGGTGTTCTTGTTAATGTTTTTAACTCAAAAGGTGTTGATGTTTTTATAGAGCGAATTCAACTGATTCGAGGAGATAAGGCATTTAAGGCAAGACGAGCATCGTCATTGGATGTGATCAAAATAGAAGCATTTTCAGCAAAAACACTCGTTATTTCTTGTGAGGTTCCACCACAAGAAGGAGACCTAGTAAAGTTAAAATTTCATAAAAGAAAAAAACCTATTATGTTTAAGATTAAATAAATTAAGAGTCCTTCAGGGGCTCTTTTTTAATACTTACAAAACGACGAAAGGAGTGTAGAGAGGCGTTGGCAGATGATAAACACAGGTTAGCCGAACAGGATTATATGTCCGGCATGAAGTATAAAGATATTGCCGATAAATATGGAGTCAGCCTCAACACAGTTAAGTCGTGGAAGAAAAGGTATAGCTGGAACCGTAAAGGGTGCACACAAAAAAAGAAAAAGGGTGCACACAAAAATGCTATTGCACAGCTTGGTAACAAGAACGCTACGGGACCGCCGGGCAACAAGAACGCCGAGAAGTACGGATTCTTTTCGAAGTATCTCCCAGAGGAAACACTTGATATCGTACAGGCTGTCGAGCAGGCTAATCCGCTTGACTTATTGTGGCATCAGATACAGATTGCCTATGCTGCCATTATCAGAGCGCAGCGAATTGCGTTTGTGGAAAATGAATATGACAAGACAATTGAACAAGTAGAGGCTAAAAAAGGTAATATAGTCGGCGCAAAATGGGAAGTACAGCAGGCATGGGATAAGCAGAATAATTTCCTTAAGGCACAAGCAAGGGCGCAGGGTGAGCTACGGAGCTTAATAAAGCAGTATGATGAGATGTTGCACCGTGACTGGGATATGGCAACGGAGGAGCAGAAATCAAGAGTTGAATATATTAAGTCAAAGACAGCTGCTGTCAATAAAGCTTTAACCGGAGAAGGGGCAGAGATTGAAGATGTTGATGACCTAGAGGAAGAGATATATGGAAGCATCGAAGAGTAAAGAACCTGTTAAGAGAAAGAGTATACCTTACAGGTTTGGAGAGAAGCATAAGGCATATATTAGACGATCTAGGGACTGTACATACAATGTTGCAGAAGGCTCTATTCGTGCTGGTAAAACAACGGACAATATATTCGCTTTTGCTCACGAGTTGAAGAGATCACGTGACAAAATTCATTTAGCCACAGGATCAACACTTGGAAATGCAAAGCTCAATATTGGAGATGCAAATGGCTTCGGGCTTGAACATATATTTAGAGGACAGTGTCGCTGGGGAAAATTCAAGGGTAACGAAGCTCTGTATATACAAGGCCCATCGACAAACAGGAAACTAAGGGTAGTTATATTTGCAGGTGGCGGTAAAGCTGATTCTTATAAAAAAGTTCGTGGTAACTCGTATGGCATGTGGATAGCCACAGAGATAAATCTGCATCATGACTCCATGATAAAAGAGTGTATCAATCGTACAGCAGCAGCTAAGATGCGTAAATTCTTTTGGGATTTAAACCCTGATAATCCATATGCATCGATATACAAGGATTACATAGACAAGTATGCTGAGAAAGCAGCTGCAGGCGAGTTTCCTAGTGGATATAATTACGAGCATTTCACTTTGTTTGATAACGTAACGATTAGCAAGCAGAGACAGCAAGAACTGATGGCAGACTATGATCCTGAAACAATATGGTACAGGAGAGACATACTCGGAGAGAGGTGTGCTGCCGAGGGTATCATATATAAAAGCTTTGCTGATAATCCAAGCAAGCATATTCGGATATTCAAGGACCATAACGAAAAGCAGGACTGGTTAAAAACCATTCACTTTATCTCAATAGGGATAGATTTTGGAGGAAACAGATCGCTAACAACATTTGTAGCTTCAGCAGTCCACTATAGATTCCAGGAGGTCGATGTAGTAAAAGATGCAAACATCGAGGGGAAAAAAGGTGATATAGATCCGGACAAGCTTAATAAGAGCTTCTTGATATTTTACAAGGAGCTGAAGAGGGAGTTTCCAGGAATCCCTATACTCTACATATTCGCCGATAATGAAGCACAGTATCTGATAAACGGATTAGCCAAAGCATGTAGAGCTGCAGGTATCACAGCAAGCATAGGTGATAGTGCAAAGAAGAAGATTACGGATCGTGTGTACTGCGGTAATACATTGCTGGCTAGTGGAAGGATGAAGGTATTACCGGAGTGCAAACTTCTGATAGCAGGTCTTAAATCAGCAATATGGGATCCAAAAGAAGCTGAAAAAGGAAAGGATGTTCGCCTAGATAATTTCAGTAGTGACATAGATATATTAGACGCATGGGAATATTCATGGGAGCGATTTATGAAAAAGCTGCTTCCTGAATCCAAAAGGAGTAACTGATGAATATAAATACCGTTATTGATCACTTAAATAAAAAGTATGACATAAATCTTGATAGCAGCTATTACCAAAATATAGCGATATGGAGAGATTGGTGGATGGGTTATTATGCTCCATTCCACACTTTTGCAGAGGTTGGTTTAGATGGCAAGAAGAAAGAGCGTAAACTCTATACACTAAAGATGGCGAAGCAAGTATGTGAGGATTGGGCATCAGGACTACTGAATGATGAATTACATATTGCCATCGATGATGAAGCATCCGAGACATACATACTCGGAGAAAAGGATGATGCTGAAGAGGGAAAAGAAGACAAGACACCTAAAAAAGATATATTCAAGGGAGTGCTTAGAAACAATGCCTTCCGTCAGCAAGGTAATCGACTGATAGAAAAGAGCTTTGCATTCGGTACAGGTGCATTCGTGTTAAGAGCCGAAAATATAAAGCTTGGTAGGAACAATAAGATAATCCCAAGTCCTGACATAGACATTAGAATTGAGTATCTATCTGCAGACCACATAATCCCTCTGTCTGTACATGCAGGCAAGATAACAGAGGTTGTATTTGCATCAGAAGTGCTGCAGTTAGGTGAGAAGATGATATACCTTGAAACTCACAGGCTGATAGGTGGACAGTATGTAATTACAAACGAGTACTTCAAAGCTGAAGAGGGTAGCCTTATAAAGCAAGAGCTTCCAGATGGAATACTTGAAGAAATGACAACAGGGGGAAACGTTCCTCTGTTTTCGATTGTGATGCCAAACATTGAGAATAACATAGCTCCCGGTTCCCCTCTAGGAATTTCCGTATTTGCAAATGCAATAGACAACCTTGAAGGCGTAGATCTTGCGTATAACAATTTCAATAAGGACTTCAAGCTTGGTGGCAAAAAGGTATTTATGAATAGCCGCATTGTTCGTAGAAATGAAAGGGGAGAGACTATCACTCCTGATGATGTAGCACAGCAGCTATTTGTAGAAACAGGTGATGACCTGATAGATGATGACGGAACGAAAAAGTTTATCCAGGAACACAATCCGTCTCTTAGAGTATCTGAGAATATAGAGGGCGTTCAGGCCCAGCTAGATTTATTATCGTTTAAGTGCGGACTAGGAACAAAGTTCTATCACTTCAATAGTGGTACAGGGGCCGTGCAAATAACCGCGACAGAGTATATGGGTGGTCGTCAAGATTTGACTAGAAACACAGGAAAACACTCCTTGGTTGTTATAAATGCACTTGAGTCACTTATCAGGTCGATACTGTGGGTTAGAAAGCAGTTCGGGGGCGGTGAGGTAGACCCCGAAACAAAGATTGAAATAGATCTCGGAGACAGTTTCATTTCTGATAGTGCATCTGAAAGGGCGCAAGATATGCAGGATGTAAGGGAAGGTATTATGAATAAATGGGAGTATAGAGCTAAGTGGTATGGAGAAAGTGACGACACTGCAAAAGCTAATATTCCTGAAAGCACTTATGAAGAGGATCCATTCGGGTTTAATCAAAAATAGAACGGCTGATAGCTAAGGAGGATATATGCTTACACCGGAATTCTTGCATGAGGCACCAGAAGGCTTACTTGAACTATATAGAGAAGCAGAAGAAGCAATGTTGGCCGATATGGCAAGACGTATATCCACATATGATTTCTATATCCCAGCTGCACAGTGGCAGAAGAAAAAACTCAAAGCAATGGGAATGTTAGAGGAGGAAATAAACAAGAGGTTGTCACAACTTACAGGTAGAAGCCTCCAAGAAATCAAGGAGCTTATGAAAGAAGCGGGAATGGAGACAATAGCTAGTGATGACCGAATCCATTCTATGGCAGGAAAGAAATGCCCACCACTAGAAGTTAGTCCATCCCTAATCGCAACAATAAATTCCGGTTATAGGAGGACAGAAAAGGTATTTCGTAATCTTACAAGAAGTACCGCTATTAATGCATATAAACAATTTAGCAATATACTTGACCAGGCATATATGCAAATATCTTCCGGAGCATTTGATACAGAAACAGCCATAAGAAATGCAATCAAGGCATTAGCTGAAAAAGGGATTGATTCTGTAAGGTATCCTTCGGGGCGAGTGGATAATATAGAAGTGGCAGCTAGGAGAGCTATTGTTACTGGTATTAATCAGACAGCTGGAGATATGCAGCTTGCAAGAGCAGAAGATGTTGATAGCGAATATGTGGAAACTACAGCACACGCCGGAGCGCGTCCTGAACATGAGGTGTGGCAAGGCAAGGTGTTTAAACTACATGGTAAGGAACCGGGATACCCCAACTTCTATGAAGCTACAGGGTATGGAACGGGACCAGGGCTATGTGGATATAATTGCAGGCACAATTTTCATCCGTTCTATCCTGGGTTATCAACCCCTGCTTATAGCGATGAGATGTTGGCCGAATATGCAGCTAAGGATTACTTATACAATGGCAAGAAATATACAGAGTATGAAGTATCTCAGATGCAGAGGCATTACGAAAGGGCTAGGAGGAAATGGAAGAGAGAATACCTAATGCAGGAGGCTGCGGGTCTTGATACAACAGAATCTAGTGTAAAGATGCGCTCATATATGGAGAAACTTAAGAATCTAGAAGCGCAAACAGGTGTATTGTCGCAACAAGACCTCATGGCGGTAGCAGGTTTTGGAAAGGTAGAAGCTGGTAAAACTCAATGGGAGGCAAGAAAATATTACAAACGTTTTCGTGAAGCTTATTCGCTTGAAGGCCAAGGGATGAGAAAAACACTTGCAAGCTATTACGACATGAAGTACAATAACCCTCCTGAGTACAAGATTTTCAAAAAATATATGTTGGCTGTTAATAAAGCTGAGTTTTCCCCACTAACTGGGTTTCTTGTATATAGAGAAACAGCACGTCAGCTTGAAGAGCAGATTATGGGGCTAAAGACACCGCAGGGAATCGAGATTATGGATTATTCCTCTCATTTTGTCGGCAGAATGATTGGGCGTTCTGCTTTGGATAGAGAATATAATAGAGCAGGTGTTAGTGTTGAGCAATTAAAAGCTTGTATAACTAATGGAAAAGAGAAAAAGTCCGAACGTCATAAAGACACTAAAGTGTTGATAGGCTCAGGATGCCAAGTTACATATAATCCTAAAACTGGTATGCTTGTACAAACTAACAGAAAGGATAGAGGGATATGATTGTTGTAGAAATAAGCAGTGAAGAACAAGAATTTTTAAAACCATATGTAGAGGAATGGTCTGAGCTAGCAGCAATTAAATTGGAACGTACTGATATTAGGAAATACCTTGATGCTCTTGATGACATGATTCTATGCTATGGTTTTGATAAAAAGATGGAGTTCTATAACGAGATTGGGGAAGGTGCACAATTGATATATGATCGCGTTTTAGATGCATGTGATGATTATGATGATAGAAAAGGTGAAGAGGAGTAATAGACTCAAAACGTTAAGTAATAGTTGGATTTTAAAGCAGGCCAAGCGGTCTGCTTTTTGCATGCAAAGAAAAGGAGGGATAATGGAATCCTTAGAATTAAAAGACAAGGTAAATATACTTGGGACAGAATACAGTATCAAGAGGCAAAAGGAAAAAGAAACTTCCAAGCTAGAACATTCAGACGGCATCTGTGAATTTTATTCAAAGGAGATTGTAATTGATGACTTTGAACCAACTTCGGAAACAGTTGCCAATCCAAATTTATATAAAAAGAAGGTGTTAAGACATGAGATTGTACACGCCTTTCTATATGAATCCGGACTTGATGTAAATTCAGAATGGGCAAGAAATGAAGAGATTGTTGACTGGATAGCACTTCAGGCTCCAAAACTACAAAAAGCATTTGAAGAGACAGGGTGCTTATAACATCAGATAAATTGCAGAGGGTGCGCACCTCTGTTTTTTATATTCGCCCAGTCAAGGCGTAAAACTGACGGAATTTTATTACTCGCCTGCTCATCGGCGTAAAATGTGAGCCGCATCGGCGTCGCCTGCCGTAAAAGATGGCGTAGCGGATAAAAGAATGGAGGACACAATGAAAAGAGAAGAGATCGAGAAAGTTTTGAAGGAAGCTGGAGTATCTGATGAAAAGCTGAAAGATACCGTCGAAAACATCCTGGCAGAAAATGGCAAGGATATTAAAGCAGCACAGGACAAGACAGCACAGGACAAACAGAAAGAACTTGATATTGCTGATCAGACTATCAAGGGTCTGAAAGAGAAGGTCGATAAGTTCGATGGGGTCGATGTTGACAAGTTGCGTAATGATGCCAAGGAATGGCAGGATAAGTATGATGCTGATATTGCAGCAGAGAAAAAGAAGACTAGCGACCTACAAAAGGAATACGCCTTAAAGGATGCACTAAGAGGTCAAGGTGCACTGGATCCTGATTACATCATGTATAAGCATGGTGGCATCGATAAGTTTGCTTTTGATAGCCAGGGTAACCCTATTGGTCTATCTGACATCCTAAAGCCAATGATGGAAGCATCCCCCGCATTGTTTAAAAAGGATGATGCCGACAATGGTGCAACTGGCGGAGCAGGTGGATTCTCAAGTGGTGGAAATCACGGAGGCAGAACAGAACCTGATCTCGACAAACTATCAGATGAAGAGTATTACAAAAGACTCGAAGAAAAAGAAAGGAAGTAAGAATTATGCCAAACAATTTTCTTGAAGTAAAAAATATCGCAAGACAGACACTGCCTAGACTGGTGAACAATCTAGTGTTCCCTAACCTAGTGCACAGAGATTTCTCAAATGAATTTGTTCCAGGACTTGGAACAAAAATTCAGGTTAAGAAGCCTGTAAAACTCATTGCAGAGGAATTCAATGAGTCGCAGGGTGTTAAACCACAGGGAATCGATGAGGAATCTGTAGAGGTTAAGCTAGATAAGCTAGCTACAGTAGATGTGGAGTTTAGCGCAATCCAGAGAGCTACTAACGTAGATGACCTAAACAGACTCTTTCTTGAACCAGCAGCAGTCGCTCTGGCAGAGAAGATAAACAATGATGGACTAGATCTATATAAGTTCATTCCTACGGCTGTGGGAAAGGCAGGTACGACACCATCTGAACTAACGGATCTTGCAAATGTAAGAAAGCAGCTTAATAAGCAGCTCGTGCCAGTTGCTGGAAGAGTTGGAGTGTGGGACACCGAAGCTGATGCTGCATTCTCCACTGTACCAGCAATCGTTAATGCTGAGAAGTCAGGTTCTACGAGTGCTCTCAGAGAGGGTTCAATTGGTAGAGTAATGGGACTTGATAACTACATGTCCCAGGCTGTGAGAAAGCATACTGCAGGTACGCTTAAGGTGACTGGGGATAAAATCACCGTTAAATCTCAGGTTGAAGATTCCGATGAGGTTGTTCTTAAAGGAGCAGGCATGACAGGAACCCTTGTCAAAGGAGACATTATCACTATTGTGGGTAATCAGTATTTAGTCACAGAGGATACATCAGCTTCTGGAGATGAAATCCATGTTAGTGTAACACCAAAAATTACAGCAAATGCAGACGTGCAGGCAGTGCTACTCAAGAGCCACACTGCAAACCTTGCATTTAATCCTATGGCTTTTGCATATGTAACAAGACCACTTCAGGCACCAGCAGGAGTTGAGAGCTACGTAACTAGCCACAATGGAATCTCTCTTCGTGTAGTAAGAGGTTACAACATGGAGAAGAAGAAGGAGATGCTGTCTATGGATGTACTCTACGGTTACACAGCGATTTACCCTGAACTTGCGACAAGAGTGCTTGGATAAGCAAGGAGGCCTTAATGGTTGAATATAAGTTTTACACGGACAAATTCTGCGGCAAGGCAATATCCGAGGAAGACTGGCGGGGGCGTGAAGCTTTCGCCAGTGCTTATATTCGAAAGCATTTCGTAGGATTTGATGTTGATGCAGATGATTATAAGCATGGTATATGTGCTGTTGCAGAGGCAAAGCAGACCGTAGATCAGGGCGTATTGGAAAGTCAGACTGTAGGATCGTGGTCAAAACACTACAGCGTGAATAGTGTATCTGATAAAGATAGACTGTTTAATGCAGCCATGCTATATCTATCCGAATATCGGAAGGGAGTTGAGTGGGCGTGAACTTGTTCACACAAACTGTAACGATTTATCACAAGGTGGAAGATAATAAGTGGCTGACTAGAGAGGTAAATGATGTGCATGTAGAGAAGATTGAGGGAGAAACAATCAGAAAGCACGGTGTTGAAGCTGCATCTAAACTGATTGCATATATACCACTTTCATCTATCAATGATGTAATCATAGAAAAAGGTGACATCATATACGATGGAATTTCACCTGTAACAGCCATAAATAAGGCAAATGATATCTTATATCACAAGAACGCATTTCTCGTCACATCGGCTGAAAATTTTGATTTTGGCGATGGGCAAAAGCATATAGTGGTGGTGGCAAGATGACAAACAAAATAGAAACACCACGGGGGTGCATTGTTGTAACTAAGGATGGCACTGCGGAGCTAAAGTGGAATCCAGGATTTGGAAGTCAATGGGGCAAAAGCTTTGATAAAGCTCAAAAGTTTATTGACCATGAAGTAATTAGGTTATGCAGTCCAATGGTTCCATTTCGTTCGGGTATGTTAGATAAGTCCGGCATATTAGGGACTGTACCAGGTGAAGGTGAAGTAGCGTACAACGCACCATATGCTAGATATCACTACTACGGTAGACTGATGGTTGGGAAAGCACCTAAGAAGCTTACAAACCGTAATATGCAGTATCGCGGAGCACCTAGGAGAGGCCCCAAGTGGTTTGAGCGTATGAAGAGGCAACATCTACATAGCATACTATCTGGGGCTGCTGCAATAACGAGGGGATAAAACTAATGAGTATCATTAAAAGTGTACAAGATTATTTAGCCAAGTATGATGGAATGCAGCTTATAAATATGTCAGAGATGGAAACCGACTATACACCGGGAAAGAGAGGTGTAAGGGGTGGAACTTCCGCACTTGCACCAACAGGGAATTCTAGAACGAGGACGGATGTTCTTGGGAATAAGACCTATGAAAATTCATATATCTTTTTCGCAAAGGATTTGGCCGTAGATAATTCTGCAAGAGAAGATATGTATGACTTTTTGGAGTCTCTTTCAGAATGGATTGAAACAAAGATTGATGAAGGAATCCTCCCTGAATTACCAGGTAAGTATGAAGCGGTCAATCTAGTTCCATCAAATCATATGCTGTATGACATCGAGGAAAGTGGTGCAGGAGTATATCAAGTAGAGTTAATACTAACAATCAAGAAGAGAAAATAGGAGGACAATATGAGCAATGTAATTAAAAGAGAACTATGGCAGACGTTTTTAGGAATTCCGGATGCAGGTGGAACCAACTTTGACTACGAGGCAATTGGAGAAGATAACGATACATTGACTGAAGAGCTCAATGCCAATGTCAGCAAGACCAAAAATGTTCTTGGTAAGAACAGTACAGCAGTAGACGGTTATTCTCCAAGTATGTCTGTTTCGCCTTATAAAGCAGATAAGGGGACAAAGACCTTTGCATTTCTAAAAGGAATTGCTGATGGTCTCAAGACACATGGTGACTGTGAGACACACGTAATAGACGTAGACCTATTTGCTGAACCAGAATCATCTGAATATCCAGCAATCAAGAAGGGTGTAATCGTAGAGGTTAAGTCTCTTGGAGGCAACACGGATGCTTTCCAGATTCCTTACGAGCTACACTATACGAATGTGAATGAGAAGGGTAAGTTCAACCCTACTACAAAGAAATTCACAAAGACTCTATAAGGATAAGAAAGGATAATAGGTCATGGCTGGTACAAATTTGAATTTTGATACCGGGATAATCACCCTGTATGTGCAGGGTGATCCATCCCGGGAGTTTTCGTTTAATCCTACAGATCAAAAAGTGCTCAAAGGCTTTTTGAGACTGGTTGATGAAGCGGAAGAAAAGATGAAGGACTTTTCAAAGAGGGCAGAAGGTATTGAGGAGTCAGGAGATGTTACTGAAGCTGAATTTACATCTCAAACTGCAGACCTTATGGATGATATAGACAGTTGGTTCAGAGGTGCTTTTGATAGTATTTTTGGTGAAGGACAGGCTCAAATTGTTTTTGGAGATACATCCTCAATTGCTATTAATAGCGATGGGGAATATATCATGATAGCAATGCTCATGGCCTTGTATCCTATCTTTGAGAAAGAAATTCAAACTAGATCCGATAGAATCGACAAGGTTTACTCTGAAATAGTAGAGGAATTACCTACAGAGAAAAAGGAGCTGCCTACAGAAGAAGTAATTAATGCTACTGAAGAGGCAGAAGAAGAGAATGCTGACACTGATATTGCCGAATAGCATTAAGCTAGGAGAAAAGGAATATTCTATCAGGAGTGATTATAGAGCTGGTATCCGTTTGATGCAGATGTTTGAAGATCCTGAACTGACAGATAGTGAAAAGCTTTTTATAGCAATGAAGGTAATCTTCAAAGATGCAGTAATTCCAGGAGTTTATTTACAAGAAGCACTAGAGAAAACAGTGTGGTTTCTAAATGGTGGAGAGCTGAATCAAACATCTTCTGCCGGCAGTCAAAGAAGACTATATTCATGGAATCAGGATTTGAGATTCATAATAGCGGCAGTAGATAAAACCGTGGGTTTTTCCGTTCGTGGAAAAGCCTTTTTTCATTGGTGGGACTTTCTATCGGCCTTTTCAGAAGTTGGCGAATCCAGTTTCACAACGATAGTATCTCAACGTTTGCTGAAACAAAAGGGTAAGCAAACAGAAAGTGATATTGATTGGTGGGCGGAAAATGCAGATATTGCAGAGCTTAAGGTTCAAAGGTCAAAAGAGGAACAAAACGCTGTAGATAGATTCAATAAATTACTTAAAGAAGGGAATGGTTAGTTATGGCTCGAGAATATGCAGGATATCTGATGTTCAATACAAAGCTCGACTCAGGTGGCTTTAATAAGGGCGCTAAAAAGATAGGTGGCATGGGAGGTAAGCTTACAGATCAGCTTGCAAAATATGCAAAACGCGGAGCTATAGCTATGGGAACAGCTATTACAGCAGCTATGGTATCTGGTGTTAAGTATAACGCTCAAATGGAGCAGTACTACCAGTCTTTCAAAACAATGCTTGGTAGCACAAAGGAAGCTACAAAGCATATGCAAATGCTTAAAAAGTTCGCAGCAGAAACACCCTTTGAAATGACAGATTTGGCTAATGCATCCCAAACGCTCCTTGCTTTTGGAGAGAATGTCAATCTGATAGAAGGTGACCTCAAAATGCTTGGAGATATATCCCTTGGTAACAAGGAGAAGTTCTCGGCATTGGCACTGGTATTTGGTCAGGTTAAATCACAGGGTCGTCTAATGGGGCAAGATTTACTACAGATGATTAATGCAGGCTTTAACCCGCTTACTATCATATCCAAGAAGACCGGAAAGAGTATGGCTCAGCTGAAGGATGAAATGGCAAAAGGTCAAATCACCTTTGATATGGTAGCGGATGCTATGAAGACAGCAACATCTGCAGGTGGTCAGTTTAATGATGCCATGAAAACGCAGTCAAAAACTGTAATCGGTCTTTGGTCAACTCTAAAAGATAATGTCCATGCGAAACTTGGCGAAGCAATGGAGAGCGTAAGCAACATAATTAAATCATCGCTTCTTCCTAACGCTATTAAATTCGTGGAAAAATTCAACGTAAAAAAGACTGTAGCTGGAGTAAGAACACTTATTGATGTTCTCAAGATAGTATCTCCTCTTATTGCAGGTTTATATGTAGCACCAAGAGTAACTTCTGGTGCTGGTGCACTAGCTGGTCTTTGGAGTAGAGGACTGCTGGAAGCAAAAAAATACAAAATTGAGATGGCAGCTATTGCACGTTTGAGCTTGAAAGGTACCAAGGCGGAAATATCCGGTGTTGGTGTAGTGGTTGGATTATTGACTCAGAAGCTTACACTTGCAGAAGCAAAGACTCTTGCTCTATGTAGAGCGCAAGCTGTAATGGCCGGAATCAATCCTTATGTAGCTATAGTAGTTGGTGTACTAGCATTTGTAACAGCAGTGGAGCTGGCAAAGAAGACGATGCAGGCACACGCTTTGGAAGCAGATAAGGATTACAGCGCAGTTCTAAAACTTGCTAAGGCTAATGAGGAAGCAGAGAAGGCGTATAACAGCCAAAGGAAAGCCGCTGCAAATGATATGGTTCAAAAGGGCGCAGAAGTAGAAAACGCTATTAATCTCAAGAGAGAACTTGATGGTATCGTGGATGCATCCGGACGTGTCAAAAAAGGCTATGAAGGTAGAGCTGCTGCTATCGTATCGATACTGCAATCACAAGGTGCTGAAATCAGCATGCAGAATGGTGTAATTAAGAACTATGGTGAGCTTAGCCAGGCCATAGATAATTATCTTGTTAAAAAAAGAGCTCAAATTGTGCTTGATGCATATGAGGAATCGTATAAGACTGCACAGAGAAATATCCGTAAATCGACAGAGGCATACACCAAAGCTAGCAGAGAGCTTGATAAGCATACCAAATCTCAAGCCGAAATTAATAGGATGTCTGCAAGGCAGGTAAGCGAATACGAAGAGAAACAGACAAAGCTCATAAGGGCTAAAAGCAAGGCGGCAGCCCAAGTTAACAAGTACAATAAGGACATTACCAGATATGAACAAGCACTCGCTGAGTTTGAAAAAGGTAATTACTCCAAGATTAATGCAGTGCTGGATGGTCATGCTCAAGCGATGGCTGATATCAATAAAAAGAACAAGAAACAACTTCGCAAACAAAGGCAAGATACAGCTGAAGAGCTTAAGGCATTGAATAAGCTATATAAGAAGACTGGATCCGACAACGTAAAGGCTGCTGCAGAAGCTAAACAAAAAGAGCTAGCTGCTATAGATTCTAAGCTTGGAGAACAGACTGCGAGAGTCAAAGGTAATCGTGGAAAGATGAAAGCTGCAACTAAGGATATGATGGGCGGCGTACAAGAGGGAATCAAGGAATCAGATATATCTATTGATGATCAGCTGGATAAATTATCAGAGTCTCCTAAAAATTATGCTGGTGGAATTAAAGCTGCGATGAATAGTTTAGTATCTGCAGCAAACCAAGCTGCAGGAGGAGCAAACCTTAAAGGCGCATTCGCTCCTAGATTATCTCAGCTATCAAGTTCTCCTCATGGGTGGAGAGGTACAATTTCATCTGCTATGTCATCCCTCATGAATGCAGCACGTTCAAGTGCAGGTAGTGTTTCGTTTTATGGTGTCGGATACAACGCAGGCACAGGTATTAAATCCGGAATACTTGCAGCAAAAGCACAGGTTATTGCTGCAGGTATAGCAATAGCGAATGCAGTTGTCGATAATATGAAAAAAGCAATAGAGTCTCGGTCTCCATCAAGGAAAACGGCAAGGCTTGTCGGAGCACCAATTACGCAAGGTGTGGGAGTTGGCATGATGCGCGAATCAAAGGCTCTGTATAAGAAAGCTAGACAAGTTGCTAATAATACAGTGGCTGCTATGAAGGTTGATCCGATCACCATAGGACTTGGAGTAAAAAAGCAAATTAGCATTCCGAGTGCTGCGAAAGGAACAACGCTTCCAGTGCAAGCTAGGACCTCAATTATGATGCAGTCAAAAGAACGAGGATTACTTGATAAACTCATAGATAAAGTTGAGCAGATTAATGCAAGACCAATCACGCAAGAGATTAACTTCCATGAAAGAGTTTATACACCTGCAGATGCTCGTGATAGATTGGCTGAACTAACTCGTTTAGGATTGGAGGTGGATGCATAAATGATATTTCTGAAGTTTATCAGAGATGATGGTGCCATCATGAATATAGGAGATGGTGCAGAAGATTACGAACTGCTCAGTAAGACTGGTACAAGTAACGTAGAAGTTGAACACTACTACGATGCAAAAGGAAGTGGATATGGTGATTGGCATTCAGGAGAAAGAGTTAAAGGTAGGACTCTGAAATATAAAATTACAAGTCATACAGGGATAACGACTTCACGAAGATTTATGGAGTTCTTTTTTAACGTACTTCATAAATTCAGAGTGGAGTCGTATTTTAATGGCAGAGAGGTTTACCTAGATGCTGAATTACTGACTCCTAAGCATACAGAGGATTTATATTCTCATGAAGAGGTTGAGATTACTTTTTATGCAGCTGATCCATATTGGAAGTCACTTGATGATACTGTAAGAAACTTTTACACCCAATCTGCACTCTGGCATTATCCGTATGCATTTATTGAACCAAATCAAAATCTCCCGGCTAATGCATATACTGTATTTGAGAGAATCAACGTAAATAAAACAGTTTACGTATATAACGACGGAGATGCACCGGCACTGTTTACAATTACAATTCACGGTGCAGTTGATAATCCTGAAGTGAAAATCAATGATGCGCTAATAAAGTACAACGGAACAGTCGGTTCAGGAGAGTCTCTATACATAGATTCTGAAAACGGAATCTATCAGCTGGATGGCAAAAATGTTTTAAAAGATATGATTGTGCTTGGTGAACCTATGTTAAAGACAGGTGATAATACACTGGTCAGCAACAAGGAAATGTTTGGTACTGTCAATTACCACAAGCTGTATAACGGAGATATGTAATTATGAAAGTGTTTGCATTTGACGAAAATATGAACCGCATAGGAGAACTAAAGTATATACAACTTCTATGGGATAGGAACAATACAGAACCTGGAGGATTTACGCTCTATCAGCAGTCAAAGCATTATATTGAAGCTGCTTACATAATGGCCGAAGGTCGCAGAGAGGTTGGTATTGTATACAAGCCTTCGTATAAATCCGATCCAAATGGTCGATATGTCACAACAGAAGGTAAGTTTGCAGAGGATATGACCAATGATGCTACAACAGGTCACGGAATGACAATTGTTGCATCAAAGCGCATGAATGATCAGTTTATGTCGTACCTAAATGCCAAAGGCATTAAGGAAGCGAACGATAGTGAGTCCATGAAACAGAGAGATGAAGTAATAACACGCTGTCTTGACGTAGGAGTGGAGATGTATCGAATCTTGGCTCTTGACCAGGAATCATTTCAGATTAATTGGAATGGTGGTTGGGAAATTAAGTTTGTTAAACCTCGCGATACAGGTATTCGCTTTTCAAAAGGAATTGGTAATGCGAAAGAAATCGTCTACTCCCAAGATATGTCTGTATATAAGCATAAATGCACAGGGTATGTAGAAATCCCAGATGACGTTGTAAAAGAAGGCTATAGCGGAACTTCCTATGTAGGTGGCAAATACTATGAGTCAGATTCTTTTACAAGCACTCTTAAAGTTGAGGATAGATTTAAACAAAAAGAGATGTCAATGGATTTCTCTATGCCTGAAGGACTTGATATTACAGCAGCTAACAAATCTAAAATTAAAGCGCAAATTGTTCAGATGTGTCAGCTTGAACTTCTAAATCATTATGTAATTAGAGATATTGAAGTTACACCACTACAGATAGCAGGTTGTCGATATCTAATAGATTACGATCTTGGAGATATTGTGTTGGTGGAAATTCCAGAAGTGGGAATTACATACGAAGCCCAGATTATAGAAGTCCATGAAGTTTGGGAAAAGAATACACAGACCTACACTATAACGCTGGGGCACAAGAAAATTAAACGTTAAAGAGAAGAAATGAAGAGGTGAAATATGAGAGCATTTCCTTATCAATCAATATATGATCAATCGGCGAACCCTCCCTGGGACCGTTTGACTGGAGCGAGCGACCACAGAATTGAAGCATTCGCAAACTGGACAGATGGAGTATATCCAGGTGGATGGGAGACTACTCCGGGAGTGGGGATGTCGGTTGTAGTGAGTCCTGGTATGGGCAGAATTAGAGGGATTTTTTGTTATGATGATGACCCTCACACAGGAGGCTTATCCACCGAGAGTAGGACACTTGCGGTTCAGGCAGCAGATGAAAGTTTGGATAGGATAGATAGAGTTATTGTTAGGCATAATGATGCCCTTGATGTAAGAGCAACGGATTGGTATATCCTTAAAGGGGCTCCATCTGCGAATCCATCAGCACCTGAGTTGACAAGAAACAGTAGCACATATGAGTTATGTGTAGCTGAAATCTTTGTAGCTAGGGGTACAAATGCTATATCTGCACAGCGTATTACAGACACGCGCTTAAATTACAATTTATGTGGTATCACCACAACGAGAGTAATGGATTTAGCAATTGATGAGATTAAGAATCTGCTAAGTTCAGCTATAGATGGAACCACTGCAGGAAATTTACGAAATAGCATGTCTAAAATGATAACAATTGAAACAGATGTCAAAATATACAGCTCTGCTGCTGTTGAAGATAATACGTATGCTAAATATCCTTTTAGAATCGATATACCTATTAATCGCTGTACAGAAGAACACATCCCGGATATTTATTTAGAATCAGGGAAAAGTGATCTAATTTATGAAATCTGCGAGACACGATCAGGATTTGTACGAGTGTATGTTTCAAAAAATAACTTTGGAAACATTACAATCCCAGTGATAAGGCTAACAAAAGAAGTCACCGTTTAATCAGAAGGAGGATACGTAATAATGGCAATAGGCAAAGTAAATGGTGGAGGCAATGGTTCACAGTTGAAAGTTGCAAACAAGAGTGTAACAATAGCGACTAACGGTGGTGTAGCAATGTCGTCGATATCTATGGCAGAGCTAGGAATCCCACAAGATAGTGAGGTACTGCTAGCACAAGTACATCCTTTACATAAGGCTGACACTGATGATATATGGACAGCGGTGTTTTATGGATATTCTTGGGATAGTTCGAAGAAAACCGTTGAAATTGCAGTCAACGGAAGATTGACAGGACTACAAAAACAGGTCTTTGAGATTAATGTTTTGTACCAATAAAAATATCTAAAAAGACTGGGTTACAAGCCCAGTCTTTTTTATGGTCAAAGAAAGGAGGTTTGAAATGTCACCAGAAGCATTAGGAACAATCATATTAGGACTATCAACGTTAGCAGGCTTAATTTATAGCCTTAGCAAGCTAGTGAGTGAACCTATAAATAGGTTAGATAAATCTGTATCAGCATTTACAGCTCAAGTTGAAATACTTAGTAAAAATATTTCGAAGATTGAAGACGATGTAAAGGCTCAAGAAATGCATGATCAGGAATCACATACACGTATGTGGATGAAGCACAATGAACACGATAACCGATTAAATGAACACGAAAAAAGAATTGGAATTCTTGAGAATAGAAAGGAGAAGTAAGAATGAAAATTAATTGGAAAGTAAGATTTAGAAATTACGCATGGCTGACAACATTTATGCTCGGTATGATTGCACTGTTGTATCAGTTCATAAAAGTGATTAATGCGGCAAGACAAGGAGTACCACCACAAGAGCTTTTAGAGGAGACAGCAAAGATGCTGTTATTTTTCCTGTTGCAGATTGGCGTAATAACTGACCCGACTACCAAAGGTACTAGCGACTCTAAAATGGCGATGACGTACAAAAAGCCTAGAGATGAAATCGGCGGAGAACACACACCGGGGTTTACCGCAATATCACAGGAAGAGCACGATCCATCAGATGCACCAACAGACAAGGAGGTGTAAGATGAATGGGAACAAGGTTATAGAGTATGCTAGGAAGTTCCTAGGGCAAGGTTCTGCAACATTCGCAGATTGGTACTATGGGTCCTCCTCGTTCAGAGGCTGGGCATGGTGTGCGGTCTTTGTATCGTATATACTCAGTCACTTAGGGATTAAGTGGGAAAAGAATAACAACGTCGCTAATGCGCAGATTTGGTGTAGTAAAAATCTGAAATGGGTAAATCTATCAGAGGCTAAGGCTGGCGACATTGTTATATTCTGCTGGAGCGGGAAAGGAAATAACTCCGGGGGCGGCTCGAGAGACCATATAGGATTCGTGATAAATAGAAATGCAAATGGTACACTTACCACACTCGAGGGCAACACAAGCGGTTCAAAAGTGGCTATAAGAATCAGATACCCTAAAAATATAAGAAATATATATAGGCCAGATTACTCGACCACTCCAACTGTAGGGTGGATACAAGATTCCAAGGGTTGGTGGTATAGAACCAAAGAAGGCAATTACTATAAATCAACCTGGGCGCAGTTAGACGGTGCGTGGTACTACTTTGATAGTTCGGGTTATGCGGTTACTGGATGGCAACAAATCAAAGACAAGTGGTACTACTTTGATAGCAGCTGCAAGATGCACACAGGATGGCTGTCAATTGATGGCAAATGGTACTACTTAGAGCCTAACGATGGAAGTGCCTATATTAATGGTATGCATGCAATCTCTGGTAAAAATTACTATTTTAATTCAGATGGAGCGATGCAGACTGGATGGGTAAAAACCGATAACGAGTGGCAGTTTTACAACAATGATGGAGGTCGTATAGAGAAAGGACTTATTAAAGGTGATAACGCTGTGTTTGCTATCAAGGATGGAACTCTTATCACTGATGGTAAGGTCGACATCAAGGCTGATAAAGACGGAGCTATTTCCGTTATGTAATTGAGAGGGTAGCGCCCTCTCTTTTTTTATTGTGTCTGTACACGAACTGTACACGAAAAATGTAAAATTCAACTTTTTGTAAATAGCATTAAATAGCTGTAAGCGTTGATAAATACGCATTTTAAATCAATCAAAATCATTTAAAAACAATATAAAAAACTCCCATGTCCTCCGCCAAAAGAGACGAGCGAAGCTCGTCTCTTTTTTAATGTAACAAGGATGGGACGAGAAACCACGGGTTCCCGTGAGGTTCGATTATGACCTAGCTAGCCGCCTCACGAGTGAACCGAAGTGAGAGGCAAAGCAGGTCAAATACAGAGTAGTCTCATATCTGATTGTTGTATGATATAATGCAGAAAAATTATATCTAAGTATGATAGAAATAGAATTAACCTAATCAAGTTCAAGTAGTATTGAATGAATTCCTCGTTTGAAAGATATTCTGGGAAATCGATAATACTATTGAATTTATATTCTGTTACGATTTAAAGGAGAAAAACATGTTTACTTTTAACCATTTTAACTTCAACGTTCTAGATTTAGATCGCAGCCTTGAGTTTTACGATAAGGCACTTGGATTAAAGCCAGTTAGAGAAAATCGTGGTGATGACTTTACATTAGTTTATCTTGGTGATGGAAAAACTGATTTCCAGCTGGAACTCACATATCTACATGATCGCAAGGAGCCGTATAACCTCGGGGAACTCGAGTATCATCTTGCAATGACAACTGATGATATAGAAGCATCTGTAAAGCTGCATGAAGAATTGGACTGTATTGTCTTTGTCAATGAGGGCATGGGAATCTATTTTATTGAAGATCCGGATGGATATTGGATTGAAGTTTTACCAAAAAATATGTGACGAACGACTGCGTTTCGTGTATAATAAGGGATACATGAGATGATCCGTAAAAGAGCAAAAAATAAATAGGCTTTCAGAAGTATTATTTAAAACGTTGATATAGATAAAAGGAACGAGATGAAAAAAGTAGGAATATTTATCATAAGCTTACTTGTTTACGTTGTCATTTCCTATATGTTAGGGCATCTTTATGTATAGTTTTTTAAAGAAACACAGATTCATAAATGATTTAAATGAACTGGAAGATTTTGAATTGCCACAAAATGCAGTTATGTTTAAAGAAAGCAGCAATGTAAACACATTTATTCTTAAGATGCTTTTTTAAGGTAAAAATGCATTTGCGAAGATATATTTATCACCAATTAATGGGGTACTTGTTTGTTATTCATCAAAACCACTTAAAAAGAAACAGTTTATAATAATGTCTCTTGCACCGACTATTATTTTTGCCATCATACCATATCTGAGCTGGGCATTGTATTTTGTAAACTATGGTGGTATAGGAAGGGCACTTTTATCTTATTGCATATTTCCATTTATTTTTGGTGTAGGGGACTATTCAAATGTCTTTAAGACTATTGCAAGTCCCTAATGGGGCCTTAGTTATAAATTCGGGAATGCATACGTATTGGTTTAAAAAAATACCATAAGGTTAATCTGCCTGAAAAAATATTTTAAATAGGTCAACACAGCCTGGCTTGTAGATAATAAAATCAATTCACATCAGGTTCTATTACATTACAAATGCTCAAATTAATATCATTCTATAATGATATTTCTGTGAAAGAAGAAATTTTGCTACATATTGAACCTCATAAGTTTCAAACGTTTTTTTATACATGTTTTGTTTACACCGCTGCATATTAGACCAAAAAGAGAAATAACAACTATAAGAGCTGTAATTTCAATAACTATATCGGTTGTTATAAACTATCTTTTTATACAATGCTATAACTTTGCTATTATGATTTCTCAACATATATTTTTACAACATCTAAATCTAGCTTATAGAATTTATGAGGGCTCTGATTTACAGTGATTAATAGTATGTGGTTTTCCCCAGTTAACACGACATATTTTTTTACTAATCCTACAAATCTCTTGCTTTTTGCTTTAGGGTTGTCGAGCAAATCACCTATTTCTCTGCGTGTACTATATACACCCTCTATGCTATTTGTTAATACAATTTCATCTATTAGGCATTTATTTATATACTGAGTAAGCGGTATTTGAGGCAGCTCGTTCATGATTTGTTTTATATCTTTATCAATTCGTGCAATTTCGATTACAGCTTTTAATAATTCAGGTGTTTCTAAAAAGAATGCAGGTGAATCGTTAATCAAAAAGTCGAGGTGAATGCATTCATCTGAGTTAATTCTGCTTTCATATAAATTTATATAATCATCCTGATTATCATAGTATATATTTGATAAGTGTATGTATCCCTTACTTCTCATTAAAATCACCTCTCTAATTTCAAATATAGTACAAATATATGAAATATCATTAAAAAAACAAGCATATTTTTTAATGAAAATAAAAAATTTAATTATGTGTTTAAAAAATACTCTGCAAATTTAAATAGTTTTTAAACTACCTTGCACATAATAAAAACAATTCACATTGAACTCCCATCTATACTATATAATCATGCCAAAGGTTAATAGGGTGGGGATATGAAGTACACAATCGGAGAAGTTGCTAATTTTTTGCACTTATCAAGAGATATGATTCGCTACTATGAGAAGCGGGGTGTGATAGTCTCGGAGCGCAATGAAAACAACAATTATCGCACCTATGATAATATGGCGGTTTTTGAGCTTCTTGATACAATTCAACACAAAAATCTTAATCTGAGTATTAGAGAAATCGAGGCGATGCGGCAGGGTGATTATGAGCACAATAAGTCGCGTTATCTGGATAGGTATTATAATGAACTCAAAAGTGAGATAAGCTATGGCACTGCGCTTCTCAAACGCATAGACGAACTAAAATCCAGATATGATTTGAGAGAACAGAAAATTGGTAATTCTTGGATAAAGAGCGTGTCCGGTCACTACAGATACCACATTGTTGACAGTAGGAAGGGTGAATTTGGATCTATAGAACTTACTGTACCTATCAGCGAGGTTTTATTCTCAGATTACGTAAATCCTTTTGTGGATTATGGTTTTACTTCAATCGATGATATGGAGTCGTGGTATGCGGTTATATCAGAATCATACACAGATGAACTATCCATAGATTTGCCTCATGGATACAAATATGAGCCAGAGGGAATTTATCTGTGTTCTCTTGTAAATATTGGTTCTGTAAAAAAGTTTGATATGTCGGTAATCGATATGTTCCGTAAGGATGCCAGTGAGAACTATGGCGAAATGGTTGCGATTAATCCGGTAAGGGGTATCATAGCTAGCAGGATTAAAAAAGATGGAGAGCTCCATGTGGTAATGGAACTTCAGATAAAGATCGGCTAGAGAAAAGTATATAGTATTGATATGAATGAACCTTGGAGTAAATCCAAGGTTTTTATATGCAAAAGTATTCAAATGAGGTCTATATATTTTTATTATACATCAAATCTAAAAACAATATAAATCATAAGCATTTTATAAAAAAGAAAATAATCACTTGACAATAGAACGATTCCATACCATAAAATGGTTTTACATAAGATAGATATCACGATGGCGATAGTCAGTTGTGTAGTGTAGCTCCAATGTCGCCTTTAAGGCATATATCCATATCGATGGGTGTTGGCCACATACTAACATAGGTCGAAATATTCCTAACTCCATATTTCGCACATGCAAAAAGGTCTGATTCTTCGAATCAGACCTTTAGCATTTTGTCTTCTTATATTAAGTAGCTATATTCTGAGAAATATGCACCATATATTTTTATATTGTTCAAATTCGGCACTAGGATATAATTTAGATTCCGAACTTCATCCTAATGATTCCCAGTATTAGTAGGTGTACAGGGTAGAATAAATAATTCAATAGCTTATACTGCTTTCCTCGCTCGCCGTTATAAGTTAAAACAAATCCATATCCAAGTAGCGCCCACGGCTCTTTAATCATTGATACAAAGCAGAATGGAACTGCTAAAAGTTCCCTGCCGTGGAATAGATAGAAAAAGTATGCGATAAGAATCCCATGGTAGTCATAATCAACACTGAAGTACAAGGATAGAGCAATGCCAACTAGTAGGACTGGAACAGATGCGAGGAACCAAAAGATCTTGTGTAAAGACCCCATCTTTTCCTTAAGAGTATCGATAAGCCAGATTGTTATGAGCATGAGTGCAAGCGTAAACATCACGTTGCTCCAATTCTTTTCGTATAATTCTGCACTTGTAAACATATCGAAAGGAACTTCTGAAATAACCCCGAACAACAGAAGTGTTCCGAGGTATCGCCATTTGTTTCGTGTTTTGAAATAACCTTCTACAAGAAGGAACGCAAATATAGGGAAGGCAATTCTGCCGAGTATATCGAATATATCGCTTAAGACATTCAGTTTTCCTCCCGTAAGATTTGGGTATATAAGTGCTTTATTTGTATGATCTATCAGCATTGAGAGAAATGCTATATATTTGAGCTTTGCCCCAGACAAGACTCTGAGGTTGCTTAATTTTGAACTGTTCATTTTAATTCTCCTATCTTACGATAATCGTGATTATTATCTGTAATATAGCATTTAAATATAAAACATGATAGTAGATTGCGTACAATTTAATAAATGCTTAATAATAGT
>ERZ773008.224-NODE-224-length-40604-cov-9.489531_pt1 | contig 40604 bp, 62 predicted proteins | sample MGYA00580664_ERZ773008 | MGnify/ENA primary metagenome ERZ773008 (study PRJEB29015, sample SAMEA2738016) | human oral metagenome | biome: human oral; feature: human-associated habitat; material: dental | place: China | collected 2048 ...
TTACGGTTGATTATACTTTAAGAAAAAATGTATCTAAACCTAATGGAGCAAAGCCTGGTTTTGTTATCTATGTAAGTCAAAAATCTGTTGTGGTGGAAAAGGTGGCATTGGAGAAAATATAAAATTATAGGAGAATGAAAATGGATATAAGAAGTTTTTTTTTGGAATATAAAGCAGAGATGCAAAATACTGAACCTTTTTGGAAAAAAGTTTTTAATAAAAGTGTGGAAGTTTTAAAAAAAAATATATGTATAATTACTTTTACAATAATATTAATATTGTTTTTCTGTAATAAAAAGAAAATTATTGATGTAGTATTTTGGATATCTATAATATTGTCTATAGAATTTTTGATATTTTTATTTATAAAAAAAGATAAAATCAAAGAATTTTTAAAAATAAACTATGATGAATGTTCCTTAGAAAGAAAAAAGAAATTAATTAAATTATTAAAAGAAAAAAAAATAGAAATAACTGAAAAAGATAGTTTAAAAGAACTTAAAGAAGAAGTAGAAAAAGAAAAAAAACATGCAGACCCATTAAAATTAATTTTTAATTTAAAAGAAACTTCTATATTCCTTTTTATTATAGTTCCAACTATAAATTTTTTTAATCCCCAAATTAAAAAGGTATATGATAATTTCATGGGACTACCTAATGATACAAATACATTATTTGGAATTTTAGTAATAATTGTTATTCTTTTAATACTATTTATTATTTTATATATTCCATATATTTTTATTTCATCAAGATATAATACTTTAATTTATGATTTAAATCAAATAATTATTTTTAATAATTATTATAAAGATGAGTGTACAAATTTATAAAAATATATAAAATTGCTACTATGGATTATCCCCAAAATCTCAGATATTAGATTGAGGGGGTAATTTATCCATAAGTTTGCAATAACCCTTTATCATTTATTTTTTAGCTTTACCAGCAGTTAGAATATTTTCAACATCAAAGGCATGGCAAGGTGTAACAGCATAAATCATACCACAATGAGGGCATTCATATTCAAAAGTAGTCATAGTTATTTCTTCTCCACATTCTTTACAAGTAAATGTCATTGGAAAAGGCATAGCTTGTTTACTAAATCCCATCATTCTTAATTTTGCTAAAACTTGCATTCCATCATCAAATTTTCCAGAGCAACCATCATGCATTTTTATTCCTCCTAACTTTTAAAATTTTTATTATTTTATTATATTTTTATATCTTTTAATATTAACTTTAAATTTTTTTTATTTCAGTAACATTTGTTACCGAATTTTTTTTTAATATAACTTATTATACTACTAAGAAATATTGAACTATATTTTTAATTAAGGAGGAATAAAAGAAAATGGATAAAATGTTTTGTTATCAATGTCAAGAAACTGCTAAAGGAACTGGATGTACAACATTAGGTGTTTGTGGAAAAACATCTGAAACATCAGGATTACAAGATTTATTATTATATACAGAAAAAGGAGTTGCAGCATATAGTACAATTTTTAGAAAAGAAGGTAAAGCAAAAGAATTAATAAAAAATAAAGTAAATAGATATCTTATCAATTCACTTTTTATAACAATTACAAATGCTAACTTTGATGATGCTGCAATACTAGATGAAATAAAAGCAGGATTAAAATTAAGAGAAGAATTAAAAGTACTTGCAACTAATGAAGAAAAGAAAGAAGCTGAAAAATATGGAGCTGATTTAGTAAATTGGTATTATGAATCAGATGAAGATTTGATTAAATTCTCTGAAAATCAATCAGTAGTTGGAGTTTTAAGAACAGAAAATGAGGATGTTAGATCTTTAAGAGAATTAGTAATGTATGGATTAAAAGGTATGGCAGCTTATGCAGAACATGCATTTAATCTAGGAAAAACAAATGAAGAAATATTTACTTTTATTGAAAAAGCACTTCTTGGAACTATGGATAATAATTTAACAGTAGATGAATTAGTGGCTTTAGTAATGGAAACAGGGGAATATGGAGTAAAAGTAATGGCATTGCTAGATGAAGCTAATACATCAGCATTAGGAACACCTGAAATTACAAAAGTAAAAATTGGAGCTGGAAAAAGACCTGGAATCTTAATAAGCGGACATGACTTATGGGATTTAAAACAATTATTAGAACAAAGTAAAGATTCAGGAGTAGATATCTATACTCATTCAGAAATGTTGCCAGGACATGGATATCCTGAATTAAAGAAATATTCTCATTTCTATGGAAACTATGGAAATGCTTGGTGGGATCAAAGAAAAGATTTTACAAACTTTAATGGACCTATCGTTTTTACAACTAACTGTATAGTTCCACCATTAAAGAATGCTTCATATAAAGATAGAGTATTTACAACAAATGCTGCTGGATTCCCAGGATGGAAAAGAATAAAAGTTAATGCAGATGGAACAAAAGATTTCTCAGAAGTTATTGAACTTGCAAAAACTTGTCAACCACCAGTAGAAGTTGAAAGTGGAGAAATAATTGTTGGTTTTGCACATAATCAAGTTTTAAGTTTAGCTGATAAAATAGTAGAAAATATAAAATCAGGAGCAATTAAAAGATTTATTGTAATGAGTGGTTGTGATGGAAGAATGAAACAAAGGCATTACTATACAGAATTTGCTGAAAATTTACCAAAAGATACAATAATTTTGACTTCTGGTTGTGCTAAATATAAGTATAATAAATTAAATTTAGGAGATATAAATGGTATTCCAAGAGTTTTAGATGCTGGACAATGTAATGATTCTTATTCTTGGGCAGTGGTAGCACTTAAATTAAAAGAAGTATTTGGCTTAAATGATATAAATGAATTACCAATAGTATTTAATATAGCTTGGTATGAACAAAAAGCAGTAATAGTTTTACTTGCATTATTATACTTAGGAGTTAAAAATATTCATCTTGGACCAACATTACCAGGTTTCTTATCTCCAAATGTTGCAAAAGTATTGGTAGAAAAATTTGGTATAGCTGGAATTACAACTGTTGAAGAAGATTTAAAGAAATTTGGGTTATATGAAGGTTCTGCATTAGCCAATAATGCAAGAGCATAGTTAAATTTTAAAAATTAATTAAGTTTAAAAAAGAAAAGACACTAAAAGTTGTACTGCACCCAAAATCTTGGGCACAAGATTGGAGGTGCAGTTCACAATTAGTGTCTTTTTTAAAAATATATTGTAAAATGATTACTTCTTCTTTTGACTTGCTACAAAATTATCATAGTGTTCAGGAAAATATTTTTTAACAAGTTTAGCATATTCTGGTGAAGATTTTAATTCTAAAATAGCATTTGAAAATTCTTTTGCAAGTTTAGAATCAGCTTTTCTAAAAGCAATAGAAGCATTAGGTAATTTATCTTTTATTGTATCAATCTTTTTAATTCCTTTCATAGTTTTTAAATATTCCTTACCAGAGACTTCTGCAATTATAACAGCATCAATTTTTTGATTTTGTAAATCTAATAAGGCTTCTGTAAAATTATTGTATAATTTTGGAATAGAACCATTATCTTTTGCAAATTGTTCTTGTATGCTTCCAAGTTGTACACCAATAGTTTTTCCTTTTAAATCTTCTTTTTTCTTAAATGAACTTTTATTATTAACTATGACATCATGTCCTCCTTCAAAGAATACATAAGGTATAGAAAAAGATACAGCTTTTTCTCTTTCAGGAGTTGCTGACATTCCTGCTATAACAGCATCAATTTTTTTCATTTGAAGGGCAGGTAATAAACCATCAAAACTCATATCTTGCCATTTAATTTCATAGCCTAATTTTTTACCTAATAATTCCATTAATTCAATATCAAAACCTACCATTTTATTGTTTTCAAGATATTCATAAGGTTTAAATTCAGCATTAGTTCCAACATATAATTTTTTAGCAGCAAAAGATAAAGCAGATAAGATTAGCATTAATATAGTGATTATTTTTTTCATAGTTTTTCTCCTTTTGATTCTTTAAATGTTTGATAAAACTCTTCTTTGATTTCTTTTAAAATTTCTGGTTTTTCAAATATATCAATACAAGAGAGGGTCATTGCTAAACAAGCCTCTTTCATTCCTTTATATGCTTCTTCTTGAATAGTTGCAGAAGCAAATTCAATAGTATGTCCTATTAAATGTCTAGTGGTCAATGGAAAATGTGGATGAATAGTAGGGCAACAATGGCTTACATCTCCCATATCTGTTGAACCAAAACCTTCTCTGTCTCTTATATCTGTAACTCCCAAAGTTCTTAGATTTTTTTCATATAATTCCATTAATTTTTTATTTGTAACAAGGTTAGCAAAACTTGTTTCATAATTTATTATTTCAAGTTTAGTACCACTTGCAAGAGCAGCTCCCTTAGCACAGTTTTTTACTTTTTCAACTAATTCTTTTAAATATTCAAGTGTTTCTGCTCTTACATAAAAATTTGCAATAGCCAAATCTGGAATTATATTAGCAGCTTCTCCGCCTTTTGAAATAATCCCATGTATTCTTGCAGAAGGTAACATTTGTTGCCTTAAAGCATTAATAGAATTAAATAAATTTAAAACACCATCAAGTGCATTTATTCCTTCATGAGGCGAGGCAGCTGCATGAGCAGTTTTCCCTTTAAAAGTAAATTGAAGAGCTTCCATTGCATGTGATTTTCCACTTCTAAAATGTGTTTCACCACAAGGATGAACTGACATAGCTACATCAATATCATTAAAAATACCAAGTTTAGCCATATCAACCTTAGCACCGTTTGTTTCTTCAGCAGGTGTTCCAATAACTAAAATTTCTCCTTGTAAATCTAATTTTTGCATCAATTCTTTTACCAAAATGCCACTTGCAATACTTGTAACTCCATAGGCATTATGTCCACAGCCATGACCAATTTTAGGCAGAGCATCATATTCTGCAAGAATAGCAATCCTTGGACCATTCCCCTTTTTATAACTTGCTTTATAGGCTGTTTCTAAATTGGCAAAACCTTTTTCAATCTCAAAACCATATTTCTTTAAAACATTTGTATGAGCAGTACAAGCCTTATACTCTTGCAAGCCTAGCTCTGGATTATTATAGAGATACTCATTTAGTTCTTTAAACTCATTCCTATATTTATCAAAAAGTTCTGATAAAATTTTTTTTCTATTTTCCATATTTACCTCCTAAAATTTTATAAATAAAAAATCAGTATAACATTGAATGCTACACTGATTATTAATTTACTTTATTACTAAATATTTAATATCAAAAAATGATTATACTAAAAAATAAAGGTATAATTAGCCCTTAGCATACAATAAGATAAGTTATTCAGTTTTATTGTAAATATATTTTTCCTTATCCTTGCCTTACTAAGAAACATTTTAAACCTCCTCAAATTTATTTTAATCAATATAGCATAGTATAAAATAAATGTCAAATAAATTTTTAGAATATTTTTAGATGTGATTTTTTTATTATTATTCAAAATTGTATCAAATTAAAAAATAAAGCTAAAATAACTATAAAAATATATAGAAATTTGATAAAATAAAAATATAACATTAAAGTTAAGGAGGTAAATTTATGGATAGTAAAAGAGATGAAAAAATTTTAGAATTGGTTAATATATTAAAAAATACAAAATATTTAGTTTTCTTTGGAGGAGCTGGGACATCAACTGAAATTACTTCTATAAACTACCAAAATAAAAAGAGAGCCTAAGCTCCCATTTTAATAATGTTTATAACTTTATCCATAGTGTCAGCAAAGTTACTATTTAAAACTAATGATGCCTCACTGTCATATTGAGTATTTTCATTATTGATTATCACTAGATTTTTACCTTTAAAATATCTTAAATAATAAGCAGCAGGATACACTGTTAAACTTGTTCCTGCAACGATTAAAGTATCTGCTTGTTCCAATTGATAAATAGCTTCATTAACCACAGCTTGGTTTAAATTTTCACCATATAAAGTAACATCAGGTCTAACTATACCACCACATTCACAAGAAAAATTATTGTCAGCTGTTTTTCCACACTCTAAACAATACCATCTTTTTAAACTTCCATGTAGTTCTAAAACATTTTTATTACCTGCCATTTGATGTAAATCATCTATATTTTGAGTAATAACAGCTTTTAAAAGTCCAATTCTTTCTAACTCAGCCAAAGCTAAATGTCCCTTATTAGGTTTTATTCCATTAATATTTAATTCATTTTCAACATACTCCATAAAAATATTTCTGTGAGAATAAAAGAAGTCTGAACTTAATACTTCTTCTGGTCTATATTTTCCTTTGTATAAAGTGCTATATAAACCATCTTTCCCCCTGAAACTTTTTAATCCACTGTCTGTTGAAACTCCTGCTCCTGTGAAGAAAACAAGATATTTAGAATTTTTTATAATATCAGCTAGTTTTTGAATTTTATTTTCCATTTTTATCACCTCTTTTAAAAAAGTATAACATACTAACAAAAAAAAGCAACTCTATAAAAGTTGCTTTTTAATAGAATAAAATTGAAATTTTTAATGGGTAAAAGGAAATTACTCTAATTTCTTTTATTATCATTTTTAAAATTTTTCTTGTTTCTATAACATCTTCTTCATCATAATTTTCTATAATAAATTTCAATTTTTCTAATACTTTAATGTCATTATTTCTAGGAATATTCAAAGTATTTTCAAATTCTATTTTTTTTTCTTTTGCAATTTGAATTCTAGTATTAAGATCTTTAAATTTATTTTCCAATTCATCTTCACTGATATAGCTTTTTTGAAATAAATTTATTATTCTTTCTCTTTCATTTTCTAATAATTTTAAATTATTTTCAAGTTTTAATAATTTTTTTTCACTTTTCTCAATATCATTAGAATTATAATTATTCAAATCTTCTAATTCTTTTGAATTTAGAATCATTTCTTTAATAGTTTTATCCATAATTCTAGCTGAGAAGGATTTTTTATGTTTCCTATTTTTGCAGGAATAAGAGTAATAAACATAGTTAGTATTATCTTTATAAGTTCTATTTCTCTTTTGCTGATACATTTTATCTCCACATTCACAATAAATCATAGATGAAAAAAGTAAATGAGGTTTATAATCTCCATAAGCAGCTCTTGATTTTATATTTTTCTCTCTGATAGATTGACAAAATTCAAATAATTCAAGAGGAACAATTGGCTCATGAAGCCCTTTATACCATTTTATATCTTTTTTGCTTACTTGGATTCTTTTCTTTTGATTTAGCTCTTGTATGTACTTTCTAAAAGGAACATAACCAATATAAATTTTATTATCAATAATATCAACTATATCCATTCTTGTTTTATTAAATATTCTAGCAGTTTCAGTTAAATTGAAATTTTTAGCATATGTTTCAAAAATACTAAGTATATAAGGAGCCTTTTCAGGATCAGGAATAATCATTTTATTTTTTCCTCTAATGTAGCCAGTTGCAGGTCTACCATGAACAAAATATCCTGCTTTCGTTTTTTCTTCCAAATTACTTTTTATTCTTAAAGACATTTGCTTTAAATCTTCAGTACCCCAGGCTAAGAATATAGAAAGCGTCATAAAATCTTTTAAGTATGGCTGTGAAATACTGTCAAAAGTAATTTTATATAATTCTAACTCTTCAAAAAACTTCATTCCTGTTGAAATTTTTCTTGCTATTCTTGAAATTTCCCAAAAAACTATTTTAGTATATATTTTCTTACTAATAGCTTCAAAAAGTTCATTAAACTCTTTTCTGTCATCTATTCTTCCACTTTCAATATCTTGATAAACTTTTAAGACTTCATAACCTTTTTCTTTGCAGTAGTCTAAACATTTTTTTAATTGAAGATTAAGGGAGCTATCACTCCCTTTATCTCTAGTTTGTTCTTTTTTTGATACTCTAATATAAATGGCAACTTTTTCCATTTATGAAGCCTTTTTCTTTAAAATTAATTTATTGTAAAGTTCTTCAATCTGCTCTACTACTGCTCTTTTTATTATATTTATTTCTTCGTTTTTTACTGGTTTATTAGTTTCCATATTATACTTAGCTCCTTTCCTTTTATCTCCAATATTTACAAGAAAAATCTTCTTCTTGTTCATAACCAAGTTCAATAGTTGCAGCCTCTGATTTTTTAATAACAAATTCATTTATTTCATCTGAAAGTTCATCTGCTAAGTCATATAACTCTTCAGGGGACAAAAATCTTCTAAAATGATTATTGAAAAATTTTGTAACAATATCCAAAGTTCCCCAATCAGAAGAGGGAACATCTGTATAAAGTTTTTCATTCAAAATAGTACATTTGCCTTTGTTATAGTTAGAACACCATTTACAATTTTTTTCCATTTAACTCACCTAGTATCCTAGTTGTTCATGTAGGTTTGGGTTTTCAAAAATGTTACCAACAATTTCAAAATCTCCTGCCATATTTGAAAGATGTTCTGTAACATTTTCATAAGATACACAATAAACAGCATCTTCATCATTATAAGAAATTAATCCATAAATATCATCTATACCATCATTGAATTTAATTACATCTGCCTCATAAACCTCTTGACCTGCTTTGTCTTTTACTCCTGTAAATTGTAGAAGTTCTATATCCTTAAATTCAGCAATTTTATAGTCATCTTTAAAAAGATTACCATCATCAGTGTATCTAATATATTGATAGTTTAAGTCAATTCCAATAATAGAAACCATTTTATTTTCTTTCTTCAACCAAGCCTTCATTTTAAATTCTTTCATTTTATCCTCCTAAGCAGTTTTAATTTTCATAATTTCTCTATCAACCATATCTAAATATTTTTCAGATGATTTTATTAATTCTTGAATTTCTTCTTTTATGTCAAATTCACTAATTATTTTTTTAACTCTGTCTAACTTAAAGTTTTTAATAAGTCCATTCCAGGAATGAATTGTATCTGTAAATCCTGCTGGAAGCCTTTGTAATTTATCTTCAAAAGACAATGGTGCTTTTTCCCAAATAGAATTCGCACAATCTTTAACATGTGCTGTCATTACTTGTCTAGTGTAAAAGTTATCTTCATACTCTATATCTTGCTCCTTAACATCGTCATAGCATTTGTTATAAATATCAGATGTTAAGTTTTTACATCTTCCAATTAGTATCTTGTAGTAAGGATTTAAGTATCCATCTTTTTCATTTTTCCAAACCTTTTGATGATTACCAATTACAATTTCTAATGAAAGCAAAAGTGTCTTTAAACTTAAAGCATCAAGCTCACTTTCAGTAGGTTTTTCTATAAATTTAATTTCTTTCTTTTCATTTATCTTTATTTGTCTTTTCACAGTCTTTTGAGCTTTCCTCATTTTCAACACTCCTTTCTGCTAAAAGAGCAGCTAATGCTAATTTTAAAATATCCATAAAATCACATCCAAGCTTCTAATAGAAGAAAAGGAAAGTTAAGTTTATGTTTCAATTTTTTCCAGAAGCTAATTTCCGTACAGTCAACTTTAAATCCTTTTATCTTCTTATTTTTATAAGCTATTACAACAGCTTCATTAAAACTGCTTGCAGTATATTCTCCACCAACTAAGTAAAAGTCTTCTCCAATTTTTCTTATTTCTAGCATCATGTCCTCCTGTTTTCTTGACACCACAAATAACTTACTGTAAAATAAAACTGTCTGAGGGCTTTATCAGCACGAGCAAGTTATTTGCAGTGTAAAATTGATAAAGCTTCTTTATTCTGCAAATTTTTTTAAAACTTCAATAAAAATTTCAAGTTCTAACACTTCTTTTTTGATTGCAGTAATTCTTTCAATTCCTAACATAGCAACAGCAACATCATCTTCTATTAAAGATTTATTATTTCTTATAGTAGCTTCTGCTTTTTCAATCAAATTATCTTTATAATTCATATTTCCTCCACTAGTTGTTGTAATTTTTTTATATACTCTGTAAGTTCTTTTTTATATTCCTGCTTATCAGTATCATTTAATTTCATTGTTCTTTTTTTCATTCTTTCTACCTTTTTGAAATTAAAAAACTTTTGTCCAGCAGGAAGAAATTCTCTTTTATTCTCTTCAATGACAGGAATTAATAGTTTCCTAATTTCTTTAATTTTATATATGTCATTCTCTAAAATACTTAAAACTTCTTCATACTTAATTTCATTATTTGTTAAAATTTTTATAGCTTGATCTGAATAAGAAAATATTTTTTCTTTAAAATCTGGAAATTCCTTATAAAATTTCCATCTTTTTAAATAGACAGAAACAGCATCTTTAGTTAATCCTTTTGAACTATACCAAGCCATAAATGACCCTGTAGGCTTTAAAGTTTTTTCAATCAATGCCAGTGATGAACACATATCAAACAAATTATTTTTCATTTTTTTATATGTATTCATAAATATTTTTTCTTGCTCAGACACAGTAGCAATTTCAACATCATTTAATTCGTAACTAGCGAAGTCAAATTCCTTTATTTCTGATTTAGAAGATATAACAATATCAAAATCATTTTCTAAATTTTTATTCATTGTCTATCTCCTTCCAGATATTAATAAAAATACCTTTAACATAATCTAATTTTTGAGATTTACTTTCCCATAGCAATGTTTCATTATCAATTAACTTAGAAATAAGACTAATCTGTGGAATAGGAAAACTTAAATGAATTCCTTGTGCTCCTAATTTCTTATTTAAGAGATCATAATATTCCTTTTCTAGCTTTGTTCTTCCAGTTCTATTTGGAACAACAGCCTTAACTTTGTTTAAATCAACTTTTTTTAACATACTCAAAACAGAATGTGTTGTAATATTATCAAGAAAAGTTGGAATAACTATATAGTCAGATACTTGAATAAATAAATTATCTAATCCCATTACTGGAGAACCATCAATAACAATATAGTCATATTCTTCTTTTAAAAGTTTTATAGCTTTTTTAAAAGCCTCATCAAAAGAATTTTTTATCTTATATCCTTGCAGATGCAGGAAGAAAAGGTTTTCTCTTAATTTTTTAATTTTATAGCTTTTACCTTCAATGAAATCTTCAAGTCCAAATTTGCTTGTATCATCAATTTTTATCCCTGAAAATTTTAAAATATCATTTTGGGAATCGCTGGTAAGAATCAATGTCTTTTTATTTTTTATTAATGCTTTGTGTGCTGCTAATTGTAGAGTTATATAAGTTTTCCCAACTCCACCTTTATTATTTTTAACTAAAATAATTCCCATAAAATCCTCCTATTTTTATTTTTTTTCTAGTTTATTTTTAAAATAAGTTTTAGAATTTTTTAAATTCACAAATGTGTATCCAGATTCTTTAAGATTTCTTAAAGATTTACTAAGTCCTCTTTTTTTGTTACATAAGTGCCAAGCTCCAAATTTTTTAATAACAATTCCTGATAAAACTTCATCATCCTTAGTTGCAAGAATAAAGTCCTGTCTATAAACCATTGAAGTTCCAGCAGTATATCCAGTTGCTTCAAGCCATTCAACCTCTTTAAAATTAAGCTCTTTTTTTTGTCCATTTGAAATAACTATTATTTTTTTATTTCTGTAATCAATGAAGCTAACACTATATGTTTTTTCATCTGTGTAACTATAAATTTTTCCTCTTAGCATTATTGCTCCTTTCAGTTATAAAATTCAGGGTCTTTTAGACTTCTAAATGCTCCAATTTTTATAGCACATAAATGCCATAATAACTTTCCATAACTGGAGCAATATTTATATTTTTCAAAGTCAAGTTTTTCTTCATCAGGAAGTATTTTATTGACTTCTTCAAATTGTTTTTGAACTTCACACCATTTTGCAAATGGCATGTTAATTTTTGTTGTTCCCATAAATCTCCTTTTTAAATCAATTCTTTTAACTTGAGTTCTTCATAGATAAAAGAACTAATTAGTTTATAATACATAGTTTTACTTTTCTGCTTTACCTGAGAAAAATGGCTTATATTATGTTTTTTTAGAATTGTATTTTCAATTTCCTCCTGTTCATTTAAGGAAAGTTCAAAGAAAACATTAAGAATACTATCATTTTTTTCACACTCCTTTCTCTCTTCTTCTTTAATTTTTTGATATTCAGTCTCTTTCTTTTCAAGTTCCTGAGAGTTTACCTCACAAGTTCCTTTGAAAAGGTGGTTAGAGAAAACAGCTGCTACACTTTTAACATCAGATTTATTTTTTAATATATCTAGTTGTTCCTGAAACGTTTTTAAAACAAATTCTAGTGAATTATTTTTTAATAACTCTAAAACTTTAACTTCATGTTTCTTAGAAAAATCAATTTCATTTTCTTTGAACCATTGTTTTATTTTCTTTAAATCATCATTTTTTTCATCTCTCTTTATATTTTTTATATTATTTAAAATATTGTGATCATGATTATATGATTCTATCTCTATGTCTTTCTCTATCTCTTGTCGGACAATGTCCTTTTCATTTTGGACATTGTCCTCATTATGTCCTTTATTTGTCTTAGAAGTTTCTAATAATAGACTTTTTTCTTTTACTTCTAATGATTTTCTATAATTTCTTTTTTTAGTTGCCCATTCACTTTCAGATCCAGTCATACTTTCAACAGCAATCATATATAATGCACCATCATCAAGTTTTTCCATTAATCCTAATTTTATAAAAATATCAATGGCAACTCTTACAGTATCAACTGCAACCCCAGTAATATTTGCTAACATATCAGGAGTATATGGAATAATATCTTTAAAGATTAATCTTCCATCAGTTTTTAATGATTTACAAAGTAATTTTAGATAGAAGTTTGAATAGACAACACCATTAGGCATTGATTCAATTATTTTTATTTCATCTGACTCAAAGAAATCCTCTTGTAATTTAAGCCAGTAATATCTTTTTGCCATAAAAAACTCCTTAATTTATTTTTAATTTTTCAAGTTTTTCAATAATTTCATCTAAATTTTTTCTAGTTTCATTTTCTGGTGAATTACTAAAAAAAATATCTTTGAAAAAATCTGCTCCTAGTCCTTGTTTCCAACCTTTGCTATGTATACTTACTTCAAAAATTTCACAATGTCCTGAAAAACGAATAAACACTGTATTTTTCTTTTTGCTATTAACTTCAAGTCCCAATTCCATTATTTTTAATATTTTTTCTCTAATTTTTTTATTTAACATTATGAACCTCCTAGTCTTTTAAAATATCTTTCAAAGTATGGATTTCAACTTTTTTAGTGCCAATATATTGCCATAAAGTTTCATCTTCTATACCTTTTTCAAATTTTTCCTGATATTCTTTTAATGACTCATCTCTTATTTTTTCTAATTCATTTATTTTATTTTCTATATATTCTTTGCTTTTCATTATTACTCCTTATTTTGCCATTCCTTTGTATAGTTTTTCCAATGAAGCAATGGCTTCATCAACTTTTGAATGTTCTGATTTTTCAATGATATTCTTAATTTTGTTATACCAATTTTTAGCTTCCTCTTTATTGCTATAATGACTAGAATCTATTCCTAGAAAATCAAGTTGAGGTTTTCCTTTTAGCTCAACTAAAAAAAATATATATTTAGAAGTTTCATTTTTGAAATATAAATTATTTTCCATTTTCAACCCCCATTTCTTTCTTAATTTCATTAATAAATCTAGTATCAATATTCAATGCACAAGGTTCAATGTTAAAATTTTCTGGGAACTCTGAATAGTTTAATTCAATTTCATTTTTAGCAGCTTGCAAAGTAGTGAAAGCCGAAAGAATCATTTTATCTTCATTTGTGATAATATAGATTGTTCTAATCATTTTTATCACCAGCAATCTTACAAGCATATCCCATTTCTTGTAGTTCTTCTTTAATTTCTAAAAGTTGGACATCTCCAAATTTTTCAATTAGATAATTCAATTCTTTTAAATTCATAAATTTTTCCTCCTCTTTGAGAGAAAAAAACTTGTAAAATATAAGAAAATATGTTATAATTAAGCATAAATCAAATAGGTGTTTGTTAAAGTTAAGTGCTTTCTCATTCACTATTCAATTAAAAGGGTTTCTTGGCGGTTGCCCTTTTTTCTTTTGCTCTTATTCATCTTGCATTACTTTTCCAGCTATCATTCCCAATTCAAAGTATTCATCTTTTATATTTTCAATTACTATAAAAAATAATTTTTGAAGTTCTTCAAATTCATCATCAGTCAATTTTTCTTCAAGATAACTAATCTTTCTTATAGTCTTTTCAATATTGGTATTTAAATCTGTATTTATATAGCCTTTTTCCTTTAATGCTTCAATAAATTTAACTATTTTCTTATTCTCCGTATTTTTTCTCCTCCTAAAATAATTTTTAAATTTTTTATAACATATTATAAAATGTAAATAATTTATTATAATTTGTTTATTACATTTTATAGCATTGTTATAACATATTATAAAACACATTGTCAAGAACTTTTTGCAAATTATAATATGCAAAAAATAATTTCAATAATTTTATTTATATGCTATACTAAGCATAGCAACAATTAAACTCTTAAAAAAGGAGGAATATAATATGTTAAAGTCTAATCTGGGTCATACTATGCTAGACAACAAAATAAAAAGTGTTGCTGAGCTTTCCAGAAAAGTTGATATTAGTAGAGAGACCCTAAGAAAAATTTATAATGGACAACGACTAGAAACAGTTAGTTTTGAAATCGTTGTAAAATTATGTGATTTTTTCAAATGTCAAATCAAAGATATAATTGAGTATATTCCAGATGAAAACCAAACCCAAGAATAGTTTAATCTTTCAGTAGTACAGTCCATAAGTTTTTGTGAACTTTGGGGAAAGTTGCTTATGAACCATACTACTTAAAGATTAATTATTTTTTATTTGAGGGGGTTTATCATGAAAAAAATCTTTATATTTTTTACACTTTTATTTTTATTAGTTTCTTGTGGTAGCGAAAAAGAAGAAACTCAAAAACAAAAAAATATTGAGTATACTTTTACACCAACTGACGAAACATCTGTAAAATTACAAGGAAAAGTCCCACTTGATTTCGTTAATGGTGAAATGCCTTCTGTTGATTATCTTAAAAAAGTAGCAACACAAATTATGGAAGATAATCCTAAATATGAAAACTTTTTTATAAACTTCACTTTTCCATTTGTTGAATATCATGAAAAAGCTAGTAGTAACACTTCCTTATACTACTTAGCATCAAAACTAAAAGAAGATTCAGATTTTGATATAAAACCTATGTATTCTAATTTAGAATTTACTAAACTTACTTTTAATGAAAATATGATAGGTCATCTAGGTATAAATAAACTTTCTATGATAGCTCCGATAACAGTTGGAACTTCCATAAAAGATATTATAGCTAGACTAGGAACTCCAACTAAAATGGATGATGGAGAACATAAAGATAATTGTATGTACTACATTGTCAATGATAATAGACAAATGATTGGTATTCTTTATTTATATGTAAAAGATAACCAAGTTTCTGATATATCTTTTTATTCTCCAATTATTCAATACAGTAAATCAGAATTGACAGATATAAAATCTTATATTATGGGTTCTAAAAAATATGAATCTCTTAAAATAAAAGAATTAACTGATATTTATAATTAAAATATTAGTAATATAGGCAACAAGATAAACTTTCTTGTTGCTTATTCTTAATCTTTCAGTAGTAGAGTCCATAAGTTTTGTGAACTTTGGGGAAAGTTGCTTATGAACCATACTACTTAAAGATTAATTATTTTTTATTTGAGGGGGTTTTTATTATGTATATTACTGAAGATGGTAGAACCTATAATTTAAAGTCTGCTATTTGTAAAAAAGGGCATTTACAGATATCTACATTACAACCTGAACAAAAATGTTCAATTGATTTTTGTCAAGAATGTGGTTCAGAAATAATTGATTGCTGTCCTCATTGCAATTTTATGATTATAGGAGGAGTTGCAAAAGAAAAATATGTATTAAGCAATCTTATTACTGGAGAGAGAGATAGAAGAATTACTTTTTATAAAAAAGATTATGTTCCCAGCTACTGCCCTCATTGTGGTAAACCATATCCATGGGTAGAGAATTTCTTAAAAGAATATAAAGAAATTCTTGAATTTCAATTAGAAGAAAGTGAAAAAGAACTTCGGAATAAAATTTATACTGCAACAGAAGAATTTATAAAAAGTAATTGTGATATAAAGTCTGTTGCAGCACAAAAATTAAAAGTTTTTTTTACAAAAGTTAGTACTCTATCAAGAGAAATTTTTGTAAATTCTTTGGTCTCATATGGAACAGATCAGATTAAAGATTTCTTTTTATAGTTTCTATTTCTTCATTTATAATTTTTGCTATTTTTTGACCTATAAAAAATAAAAAAATAATATAAAATAAAAAATTTACAATTATTGAAATAATAATAATAGCTAAAAATAGTAATAAAAATAATTCCATTTTCTCACCTCATCAAATTTTAATTTCTCAATAGTACAGTTCATAGATAAAAAGTTGAGGGGTAGGGAAAAATCTATGAACCGTACAATTCAAAAATTAATTATTCATTTTTAAGGGGGTATTCTATGAAAAAACTTATATTATCTTTTTTTCTTCTTTTAACTGTGCTTTCTTTTGCAGAAATAGTGTATATTACACCAACTGGAAAAAAGTACCATGCTACTAAAACTTGTAAAGGTTTAGTAAGAGCAAAGAAGATTATTCCTATTGAAAGGAAAGAGGCAGAAGCCAAAGGATATAAACCTTGTAAACATTCTTATGGAGGATAGTTTTAGTAAAAGGCTCGTAAAATCATACGAGCCATATTTTTTATTTTTTTTCTTTACCATAGAGGAAACCAATTTCTAAAAATTCATTTTTTGAGCTTTCAACAGCTTCATTAAAAAGTGTTTCCAGCTTCTGTTTTTCTTCAATAGAAATTTTTAGACTATTTATAAATTTTTTAAATTTTTCATCAATTTCCCCTACTTTTGATTTAAATAGTCCTTTTGTTTCCAGCTCTTCCAAAAAATTAATAAGATTAATATCCATAGTGTTTCCCCCTTTATAAAATAAATATAGTTAGTAATTTTAATTAATTTTATTAACTTTTGAATAATTTTTAAAACGATTAAATTAAAATATTAAAATTTATAAACTATTTAATTAATACTATAATACAAAATTAAAAGTTGTCAAGTATTTTTTTTAGTGATATACTAAGTTATTAAAATAAAGTTATTAGTTAATTATTTAATCCAACTAAAAAGAAAGGAGTTAGGATGAGAACAACTAGTGAAATTTTAAAAGAATTTAGAAAAAGTAGAGAAATGACTGCTGCAATGATGGCTGAAAAATTAGGAATATCGGCTGTGACTATGTCTGCTATAGATGTTGGTAGGAAAAAGCTCTCTGAACAAATGCTTGATAAACTTGAAACTATGTTACCTAAAGATGACTTTATAGATTTATTGAAATCTGAAAGAGAAATGAACCTACCTTCTTTTTTACAAAAAAAATTTGAAAAATATGGTATTCAATCAGAAGCAATAACGGATACTACAAATATTTCAGAAGTATCAGAAGAGGGGAAAAGAAAGATCTATGATTTTATAGAGCTTGTAAAAACTGCTGAAAGAGCAAGAAATAATAGAGAAACTGTTAATATTACAAATCTATCTGCTGAAAATAAAGAAAAAGCAAGGGAGTATATAGAATTATTAGAAATTAAACAAGAAAAAAAATAAATTTTTTAGAAGTACTTGGAGCAGCTCTTGGTGGGCTAGATAAATTATTTGAAGATGAAAAAACTGAAAATAACTCTAATTAATTTTTAAAATAATTATACTTGCATAAAATAGGACTTTTTAAAGAGGTCTTATTTTTTATTTAAAAAATTTTCTTGACTTTTAAAAAAAATAAGTTATCATTATAAATAAATTAGTTTAATAAATTTAAGTAATAAATTTAAAATTTGAAAAGGAGTTTTTTATGAATGCTTATGATCCTTACAGGTATTACATGAAAATAAGAGATGGAACTATAATTATAGATGGAAAAGAATATCCTAATATTATTGAAAAGCATTGTTTTTATAATAAAGCTGCTTTTAAAAAAAGTTTCAAAGAACTTTCTGAAAAGTATAAAGAAAATCAAATAACGACATACCAGAATATCAGAGGCAGGTGGTATGAATGTCCAAAACCAAATATTTAAATAATAAAGAAATTGGGCGTAGTTATTGTAGCTGTGGGAATTACTTATATTCAGATACTGAAAAAAGAATAAAAGTTGCTAGTAGAAATCAAGTTACTTATTATTTTGAAGAAAAGTGTTTAGAAATAAATTGCTCACATTGCAATAAAAGCACAAAAGTGAAGTTATAGAATGTATGGATTAGATAGAGCAGGCATTTATACTGAAGTAGAAACAGAAATTCTATATGTCAAAGAAAGACTTGAAAAATTATTTCCAAACTCGTATTCAGAAAGCCTTTCAAAAGAAACAACTAATTATGAAATTAATAAGAAAAACATAAATAAAATAAAGTTAGAGAAAAAACACTTCAGTACACTTATTAGGATTGACTTCTCATATCCACGATTTTTTGAAGAGAATAATATTGTACCTCTAACAGATGAATTAAAAAAAATAATAGTAGAAGAAAATATAACACATTTAATTAATCAAATAATTGATTATAAAATAAGTTCTGATGATTTATATTATGATTTCTTTGAATTCACTATTCAAGAAAATGTAAAAAATTTTTATAAGTATCACAATATAATTGCAATGTTTTATAAAGGACTTACTAGAAAATACAAAGATTTAGACAAAGTCCAATATTACAATTTTTCAAAATCTGATAACCAGTTTTACACAACTGGATTTATCTTTCAACCTTTTCAAGGGTGGAAGATACGCCTATATAGTAAAGGGCATGAAAATAATAAAAATAATTTACAAAAAGTAAAAGGTGCTATTTTAAGATTAGAGCATAGATTAACAAAAAAAATTATTATAAAAAATTTCAACACGAATAAGATTAAAAATATTACAATACAGTCTATTGCAAACTGTATTAATAAAAATATCTCAAAAAATTTGGCTGATATTTTAATAGCTGAAATAAATTTATCTAAAGAAATTCTTGAAAAAAAATTTAAAGGATTTAGATGCAATGAACTAAATTCATTAGTTAGAGATAATCTTGAATGGATTTTAGATGAAAAAATAATTGATGATATTATCACCAACTTGACAACAAGATCATATTCAAGAGTCAAAGTTTATAGACAAAAAGTAAGAGAAATCTTACTCACTTCACAATCTCAAGCTTCACCAAAAAGAGATTTTTTTGGTAACATTGAAAGACTTGAGGTATTCTTCAACAATCTAATTCTTGCAAATATCAAAGTTAAATGTAACACGAAAAAACATTTAACATTTCTTTGTCAAAAATGGACTGAAAAAACAAGCCATTTTTAAGACTAAAAAAACAAATTTCCTTTTAAAATCAATAGTTTTTTAAAGACATGTATTTACTCTATAACAATAGATAGCATCCCAATCCTGAAACTGAAAAGTAAATTTATATATTTTTTATGCAATAAGAAAAAAACAATTTGAAACCAGGAGAGAGCTATGAATGAAATAATAGAATTAAATTTACTTAGAGAAGTAGCAAATAATCCAAGGGTTAGCACTACTGAACAAGTAGAAATATATAAGAATATTCTTCAAAGGTTTGGGAATATTATTCCAGTTATCATTGATGAAAATAACTATGTAATAAGTGATTATGCAAAAGTAAAAGCTGCAATAGAACTTGGAATGAAAGGAATTAATTGTATTAGAATTAATAATCTTTCAGAAAATGAGATTCAAACAATAAGAATAGCAGAAACAAGAGCAATAGAACTTGGTAAATGGGATTATCAAAAACTATTTGATGAACTTTCAAAAATAGGAGAAGATTTTAAATTAACAGGTTTTGATTTAGATGAAATCTTGGAGCAATTACCAGCAGAAGCACTTGATATTAATGGAATTGATGAAATAGATGTTCCTGAAATTCAAGAAGAAACATTTACAAAACAACAAGATATTTGGTTACTTGGAAATCATCGTTTAATGTGTGGCGATTCCACAAAGCTGAAAGATGTTAAGAAATTAGTTAACAATGAAGTTATTGATTTATTAGTAACAGATCCACCATACAATGTTGATTATCAAGCAGCAAATGGGAAAAAAATAAAAAATGACAATATGAATAGTGAAAATTTTTATAGCTTTTTATTAGCTTTTTACAAAAATGCTTATGAAGTGATGAGAGCAGGAGCAGGATTTTATATATTTCATGCAGACTCTGAAACAAAAGCATTTCGTGGAGCATTAGCAGATGCTGGTTTTAAAATTTCTCAATGTCTGATTTGGGTTAAAAATCAGTTTATACTTTCTAGGCAAGATTACAATTGGAAGCATGAGCCTTGTCTTTATGGTTGGAAAGAGGGAGTAAAACATTTTTTTATAAGAAATTTTACTCAGGATACAATCCAAGAAATTTACTCAAAAACTGAAAATATGTCAAAGAAAGAATTACAGGAAACTTTAAAAAATATTTTAGAAGAGTATACAACAATTATCAGAGAAAATAAGCCATTGAGAAATGATATTCATCCAACAATGAAACCAATCAGGCTTATATCAAAATTAATACACAATTCAAGTAAAGAAAATTGGAATGTTTTAGATTTGTTTGGTGGCTCTGGAAGTACTTTAATAGCTGCTGAACAGCTAAAAAGAAAAGCATTTTTAATGGAATTTGATGAAAAGTATGCTGATGTAATTGTTAAGAGATATGCTGAAATGGGTAAAGAAGATATAAAACTTTTAAGAAATGGAAAAACTTACAACTGGAATGAAGTCAAAACAGAACTCTATGCTGGTGATGTAACATGAAAAAAGAAACATTTTCAAATGAACAACTAACTGTAATGGAGATTTATATTGAACTTGAATTAACTAAGTTTAGTAATAAAAAGAAAGATTTATATTCTGAAATTCAAAAAAGAACTAAATATAATCTAAATACAATTACAAGTTGGATTAGAAGATATTTAGAAAAATATAAAAAAATTAGAGAAGAACTTCAAGAAGAAAAAAATGCAAGGATATGCAATTTTGAGGGCTTGACAGAAAAACAATCAAAGTACATTATGTTTAGAATGTGTGGATTTGGGAAAGAAGAAGCAAAAACAAAAGCAGGATATAGTGAAAAGACAAAAGTTGCTAATATTGAAAAAAATCCAAAAGTTGCTGATAAATTAATAGAATTAAGAAAAGATTTGTTCAGTGATGTAAGATATGGAGTAATGGCTAATCTTAATGCTTTAGTAACAATTAGAGAAAGAGGAATTAATGGGGTTGATGTTGTAGAGTACACAGATGCCTCAACACCTGATGGACATGAGATAACTAAGACTGTTACTAAGCAGTATCAATATGTAGCAGCAGTAGCTGCAACCAAGGTCATAAATGACATACTTGGCTATAAGGTAACTGATGAGCTGAAGCTAGAAGAAGCAAAGAAAAAAGAAAAAGAAAAGCAACTCGTTCTTCTGGAATAAGGTACTGTCCGAGAAAAACTTAGTTAGAGGGTCCAAGAGGCTCGAACTCTATCAAATTTTGAAAAATTTTCAACCTTGCCAAAAATGTTTTGACATGCGTGAAAGGAGAAAAATGCAGGAGATATTAGCAACTGAAAATAAATTGGCTAAGATATTTCAATTTTCAGAAAGAAAAGTTAGAGAGTATTTCAAAACTGCAAGAGTATCACCTGGAAAATATAATTTTATTCAAGCAGTTGAAATATTTGTTGAAAAAAATTCTGGAAAAGATGAAGCAGCAGAATTAAAAAGAGCTGAAAAAGATTTAAAAGAATTTAAGTTAAAAATTTTAAAGAAAGAGTACCACTCTGAAAAAGATGTAATAAGAATTGTATCTGATATGAATTATAGAATTAAATCTAAATTGATAACAATTCCTAAAAAAGTAAGTATTTTAATTTTAAATAAAAGTAATCAACTAGAAGTTGAAAAAATTTTAAAAGAAGAAATAAATAATGTTTTAGAAGAATTAACTGAATATAGTTATCAAGAAGAACAAGAAATAGGAGAAATAGATGGTTAGTTCTCACACTAAAAGATTAATAGAAAATATTGTAAAAGAAGTTCTAGCACCAGCAGAAGATTTAACTGTTGCTGAATGGGCTGATAAATATAGAATTTTATCAAGAGAAAGTGCAGCAGAAGCTGGAAAATGGGATACAAATAGAACTCCATATATGAAAGAAATTTTGATGTGTATTACTGACATAGAAACAAAAAAAATAACTATGATGTGTTCTGCACAAATAGGTAAAACAGAAATGTTACTTAATGTATTAGGAAGATATATGCATCTTGATCCTTGTCCTATTCTATTTGTTCAACCAACAGTAGATGATGCTAAGTCATTTTCTAAGGAAAGAGTTGAACCAATGATTAGAGATACTACTATCTTAAAAAAATTAATAAGTAAAACTAATAAAAGAGAAGAGGGGACTGTTCAAGAAAAAATGTTTCCAGGTGGTTATGTAAGATTTGTTGGAGCTAATTCACCATCAGGATTAGCAAGTAGACCAATAAGAATAACTTTACTTGATGAAATAGACAGATTTCCACTTTCAGCAGGAAAAGAAGGAGATCCAGTAAAACTTGCTGAAAGGAGAACTAATAACTTTTATGATAGTAAAAATATAAGAGTTTCCACTCCCACAGATGATGCAACTTCTAAAATTCAATTATTGTATTTGGCAAGTTCACAAGAAGAATGGTGTTTACCTTGTCCAGTTTGTGGAGAATATCAACCATTGGATTTTGAACAAATAAAATATTTAGATTTAGAAGAGCCTGAACTTGAATGTAAATTTTGTGGACATAGTTCACAAGAAAAAGAATGGAAAAGCAAAAGACAACTTAATGGAAAATGGATAGCAAAATTTCCAGGTGAAAAAGAACATAGAGGATTTCATTTAAATGCTCTAGCTTCTCCTTGGGTAACTTGGAAAGAAATTGTCAAAGAATTTCTTGAAGTAAAAGATGATGATTTTCAATACAGAACTTTTATGAATACTGTATTGGGAAAAACATTCTCAGTTAATTTGGAAGCTGCAATGGATTATGAGGCTATCTATGAAACAAGAGAAGATTATAGAGCTGAATTACATGATGATGTGGTTATATTAACAGCAGGTGTCGATGTTCAAGATAACAGACTTGAAGTTGAAGTAGTTGGTTGGGGTTATGAATATGAAAGTTATGGAATAATGTACAGGGATTTTCCAGGAGATCCTGGAAAAGAAGAAGTATGGCAACAACTAGATACATTTTTAAAAAAGAAATTTTACTTTAAAAATAAAAAATATTTAACGATTGCTGCAACTCTTATAGATTCTGGTGGGCACCATACTGGAAGTGTTTATAAATATGTTTATAAAAAAGAAAAAAGAGGAATTTATGCAATTAAAGGTCAAGGAGCTTGGGGAGTTAATATTCTAAATGGATTTAGAAAAACAACTAAAAAAGGTGCTCCACAAATTAATTTGCTTAGTTTAGGAGTTAATGCTTTAAAAGATTTGACATATTCTAGACTTTCAATTTTAGAGGGAGCAGGAAAGTGTCATTTTCCAAAAGCAAGTACACAAGGTTATGGAATAGATTATTTCAAAGGCTTAACTGCTGAAGTAAAAGTAAAAAAATCTACTCCAAGAGGTATGAAAATAGCTTGGGAAATCCTTGATGGGAGAAGAAATGAACCACTAGATTTAAGAAATTATAATACAGCTGCAATTGAATTAATTCCAATAGATTTACATGATAAAAAATACAACAGAAAAGGAGCAAGAAAATGAGTTTTACAGTAGAGCAATGTCAAGCACATTTGGATGCTTGGTTAGAAGCAGATTTAGCAGTTTCAAAAGGACAAAGTTACACAATTGGGAAAAGGGTACTCACAAGAGTTAATGCAACAGAAATCGCAAAAAATATAAGAATTTGGGAAGATAGATTACAACAAGCAAAAAGGAGAAGTTCAGGTCCTAGAACAATTCAAATAATTCCAAGATAGGGGGAAATATGAATCTTTTAGATAAATTAATTGGCTATATTAGTCCTAGAAATGGGATTAATAGGCTAAAAGATAGAAAAATATATAATCTTGCGAAAATAGAGCAAGGTTATTCAAACAAAGATGATCCTGTTTTAGAAAATTGGAGAGTTTCATCAAATAGTCCTGATGAAGATATTTTATACAGTCTTGATGATTTAAGAGCAAAATCAAGAAACTTGTATATGAACAATGATTTAGCAGGAGCTGCACTAAAAAAGATGAGGACAAAGACAGTAGGAAGTGGATTACTTCCTAAACCAACAATAAATTATACATATCTTGGCATAGAAAGAGAAAAAGCAAAAGAATTAGAAAGAATTATAAAAAATAAGTTCAATGCTTGGGCTTTATCGCCAAATTCAGATGCAAGTAGAATGTTTAGTTTTTATGGATTACAGTCTTTACTTCAACTAAGTTGGGTAATGAATGGAGATGCCTTTGCAATTCCATTAAGGAAAAAAAGGAAAGGTGTTGACATAGAATTATGCGTGCAATTACTTGAAGCTGACAGAGTGATAAGTCCTCCTGGTGCAAATCTTCAAACAAGAGCAGGAGTCGAATTTGATGAGAATGGTGAATTAAAAAATTATTATATAGCCACTTCTCATCCAGCAGATACTTTTAACTATACTGTAAAGGCTTATCCAGCATTTAACAGTTTAGGGAGAAAAAATATTTTACACATATTTGAACCTGAAAGAATTGGACAAAGAAGAGGAGTTCCTATATTAGGACCAATTATATTCTCATTAAAACAATTGGGTAGGTATAAAAGTTCAGAGCTTACAGCAGCTGTAATTAATGCAATGATAGGACTTATAGTAGAAAGTGAAAATGCAGATGATGAGGGATTTGCTGGAAATTTTGGAACACCTATGGATGAAGATGATGAAAAAACAATTGAAACTAAGAAGAGAAAAGAAGAAAAAATAACCCTAGATCATGGAACTTTGGTTGTAGGGAAACCAGGAGAAAAAATAAAAGAATTTGCAACTAATAGACCAAACAAGCACTTTAAGGATTTTGTTGAAGCAATATGCGAAGAAATAGGTGCAAATTTAGAAATAAGTAAAGAAGTTTTAATGTCAAGTTTTAAAAACTCATATAGTGCTGCAAAGGCTTCAATAGAAGAAGCATATCAAAGATTTCAAGTTTCAAGAAAAATTTTAGAAAGAACTTTTTGTCAACCAATTTATGAAGAATTTGTTTTAGAACTTATAAGAAACGGAGAAATAGATTGTCCTGGATTTTTTGAAGACACATCTATTCGTTATGCTTTTACTCGTTGTATTTGGGTTGGTGCAGGAAAATCATCATTAGATCCTTTGAAAGATGCAAATGCTAACTCAAAAGAATTAGAAAATTATACAACAAGTAGAAGTATCATATCTGCTACAAGTGGATATGATTATGAAGAAATCTTTAGAGAAAGAGCTGAGGAAGAAAAAGAATTGGCTCTTCTTGAAAGGGAATTAAAAACCATTCGTAAGGGGGTGAAAGAAAATGGAAAGAACTCATAAAAATAATTTTTTTGAAATAAAAAATCTGAGTGAAAATATTGCCGAAATTAGGATATATGGAACTATTACAAAATGGGCTTGGGAAGAATATGGGGAAGTTAGCTCAGCTAATTTTGCCAAAGAATTACAAAAATTGAAAAATATTTCTCATATAAATTTAAGAGTAAATTCTCCTGGTGGAGATGTATTTGAAGCAAGTGCTATTTATAATCTTTTAAAAGATTATGCCAAAGTAAATAATATTGAAATTACAGGATATATAGATGGTTTGGCTGCAAGTGCTGCAAGTTTTTTAGTTTTATGTGCTACTAAGGTAATTATGGGAACTGGTGCATTATATATGATACACAATCCTTTGACCTCTGCCTATGGAAATGCTGAAAAATTAAAAAAGCAAATAGAACTTTTAGATACAGTGAAAGAAGCTATTCTGGATATTTATTGTACTAAATCTAAATTAAGCAGAGAAGAAATATCTGAAAAAATGAATGGTGAAAAATGGTATCGTGCTAGTGAAGCACTTGAAGCTGGCTTTGTTGATGAAATTGTTGAAAATGATAATTCATTAGAAAATATTAAAAATATATCAAATGAATTACATATTGAAAACTTTATTAATCAAGACTTACTAAAAGAAAAGTTAAAAGAAATTGAAAATATGAAAAAAACAGGAGGAAGAAATATGGAAAAAACTATACAAGAATTAATTAATGAACATCCAAAATTGATGAATGATTATAAAAATCAAATCATTAATGAGATTGGAAATAGTGAAAAAGAGAAAATAGAAGCTGCAATAAAGGCTGAAAGAGAAAGAATACAGGCTCTTGATAAAATACCAACTTTAAATGATAGTCAAAAAGAAACTATTAATAAAGCAAAGTTTGAAGAACCAAGAGAACCAAAAGATATTATGGCAGAATTTTTTGTATCAAATGCCAATAAGGCAAATCAAGAAATTCAAGCAGCAAAAGATGATATATTAAAAGCTGGATTAGATAAAATAATTCCTTCTAATTCAGATTTAGGAGATAATTCAGTAGAAGATGAAATATATAAAGCAGCATTAAATGCATATAATGATGAAGAAAAATAGGAGGTAACAATGAAAAATAAAATTTATTCAGCAACTGATGTGAGAATATTTCAAGGAAGTTTTCCTGTTGAAACTATAAATCAAACATTGAAAACAAAAGTGGAGGCTGGTGATGTTATTGCATTAGATAATTCAAAAAACTTTGGAAAATATGATGGAACAACATACACAAATGTTTATGGAGTTTCTTATGAAACAATAGAAGAACCAGGAGAGGTTACAGTAATTTTAACAGGTGGTCTTATAAAAGACTTTGTTAAATTTAATAACAAGGAAAAAGAATTAACAATTGAACTTAGAAAATTAGGAATATTTATAAAATAGGGGGAATGTAAATGTTAGGATTATATACACCAAAAACAATAAGAAAAGTTAGAGAAAATGTGGAAGTAAAAAGAAATTTTTTGACTGAATTATTTTTTAAGAAAGGAACACCAGTACCAACAGAAGAAATAATTTTAGAGTATACAAAAGCAGGAGAAGCAGTTGCACCATATTTAACACCTTTGGAAGCAGGTAGACCTGTGTATTCAAGAAGTAAAAAATCTAATGTAATTATTGCTCCTTCAATAGGACCTGAATATTCATTAACACCAAAAGATATGTTTATAAGAGAGGCTGGTCAACCTATTGAAAATTACAACCCAGCAAAAATGGTTGGTGAAAAAATTGGAAGAGTTTTATTAGACCAAGAAAATTATATTACCAACAAAATTGAATTAATGGTTTCACAATTTTTAACAACTGGAATTGTTAAATCAGGAGATAAAGAAGCAGAGTATGAAGTCAACTATGAACTTGGAAATAAAATCACATTAGATAGCACACATAAATGGGGTGCTGCTGGAGTAGAACCTTTATTCAGTTTAGAGGAAATGATTAAAAAAGGTGAAGAAAATGGATTAAAAACAGAAAATATAATTTTAGGTTCAAAAGCAGCTCAATTATTGAGAAAATCTGAAGAATTTAAAAAAGCTATTTCAAAAGATTTACAAAATGAATTTGTAAAAAAAGTTTTAAGAATACATCCAGGTGTTATTTGGTTAGGTACATACACAACATATGGAGTAGAACTATTTTCTTACAGTAGAAAAGTAATAGGTGTAGATGGAAAATCAATACAATTAATGCCTACAAATATGGTTGTAGGTGGAGCTTCACAAGGAGAAATTTTATATGCTCCTATTGTGTTTATGTCCGAAGGAATTATTCACATGGCAAAAAGATACTCAAATTTGGATACAACAAATCCAAAAGTTGCAAAAATTACTACTGAGTCAAGACCAGTATTACAACCTTGTGATGTAGATACTTATTTCTCTTATGTAGTATGTGATGAATAATAGATAGAGAGCTTTTGCTCTCTATCAAAAAAATTAGGAGGATATATGAAAATAAAATTTGAAAGAGTATATGGAAAACATAAAATAGGTGATATTGTTGAATTTGAGAAAGGAGAAGAATTAAATTATATTCTAACAACAAAAACAGCTTTAATTATAGAAGATGATGACTTCGGAAATAACGAAATTGATGAAGCAGAAGCAGAAGATAATTCTGATAGAGAAAATTCAGAAGATAATAATGAAGCAGGTAAAAGTGGAAAAAATAAGAAAAAATAAAGGATCTAAAAATGAACTTTAAAGAACAACTAAAAGAAGATATAAAAATTTTTCTAAATTTAGATGAATTTGGAGAAGAAATAACTATTCAAAATAAAAAATATATTGGAGTTATGGAAAGACCTGATAATGAAAGCAATAAGGAAGAATATGAAGGAATTTCAAAAGAAATAGACTATATACTTTACTTAGAGTATGAGGAAGAATTAGAAAAATATATATCTGGAAAACAAATAGAGGTAAATAATGGGACATTTGAAGTTTACAGATCATATAAAGAAGAAAGCTTATTTATTATAGAACTTCAAGAAAGGATAGGAATTTAATGCAACATTTTTTGGAAGTAAAAAATTTGGAATTAGCTCAAAATATGTTAAAAACTATTCCTAATGGAATTGAAAGAGCTATCACTGGAACAATTAATAGAACTCTTAGTAAAGTTAAAACTGAAATAAAAAATAAAGCAACTTCTGAATATAACATAAAAAAGAGTGATATTGAGAGTAAGCTAAGTTTAACAAAAGCTACTTTTTCTATGCTGAGAGGAACAATAAGTGCTAAAACACCGAGATTAGCACTATCTAAATTTTTAGCTTCTCAATCTAAAAATAGAATAAAAGTAAAAGTAAAAAAAACTGGAAGTTCTAAAATAGTTAAAGGAAAAAATGAATATATAGGGAAGCCTTTTATTGCTACTATGAAAAATAGTCATAAAGGAATATTCCAAAGGAAAAATAATGAAAAATTTCCAATTAAACAATTATACACAATAGGAATTTCTGAAATGTTAGGTTCTGAAAATGTTTCAAGTTATGCAGTTGAGAAAGGTGAAAAATATTTAGATGAACTTTTATTAAAAGAAGTTGAAAGAATATTGAAAGGATATATTTAATGGTAGATATTAAGAATTTAGAAGAAAATATAAAAAAATTAATACTCCCAATTATAAGTGAAAAGGAATATAAAGCATATAAAAGTGAGGAATTAAAAAAATTAAAAATATATACTGGTTTACTTCCACCTGATCCAGAAGAAACTATACTTCCAGCAATAACAATAAGAACTCAAAAGGTTAAAAATTCATTGGAGAAAAAGGTCTTCACTGTACTAATATGTACAGGTATTTTTGATAAGGATGTTGAAAAAGGATATGAAGAAATCTCTGAATTAACTCAAAAGATATTTGATGAAATTCAAAAAGTTGGAATAATTGAAGATAAATTTGAAATTCTTCCTGAAGCTGAATGGGTGTTTCCAGAGGAACAACCAGTACCATTTTATTTAAGTTTTATTTATATAAATATTGTATATGAAAAAGATTATAGAACAGATGCAGATAATTGGATAAATGGAGGTGATTGAATTGGCTAAGCCTATTCAAAAAAATGAAGAAGATATAAAGAAAGAATTGAAAGAAGAAGTAAAAAATGAAATTCAAGAAGATATAAAAGAGAAAGAAAAAGAAGATGTAAAAACAGAAGTGAAAGAGGAAGTAAAAAATGAAATTCAAGAAGATATAAAAGAGGAAGAAAAAAAAGACATAAAAACAGAAGTGAAAGAGGAAGAAAAAGAAGTAGAAGAAAATTTACAAAAAATATATATTGGTCCCACAATAGCTGCTTTTTCTTTACAGGAAAATACAGTTTTTGTAAATGAATATCCATTTAATGTTCAAGAAGCCATTAAAAAATATCCACTTACAGAAAAATTATTTATAAATATAGAAGATTTAAAATCAAGAAATAATGAATATTATAGAACACTTTATAATACTTTAAATAATGAATTAAGGGGGAATATAAATGGCATTTAATCATGGTATTACAGCAACTGAAAGTCCTACAAAATTAATTGCAGCAGTTAGTGATAGTATAACTCCAGTATATGTTGGAACTGCTCCAATAAATCTGTGTAAAGAAAGAAACATAAATGAGCCTATTTTATGTAGCTCTTATGCAGAAGCAGTAGAAAATTTTGGATTTTCAGAAGATTTTGAAAAATATACATTATGTGAAGCAATTGATGTCCATTTCTCAAAATTTAATATAGGTCCAATTATTTTAATAAATGTTGTAGACACAACAAAACACATAAAAGAAGTAACAAATAAAACAATTACTTTTGTAGATGGAAAATATTTGATAGAAGACATTGGAGTTCTTCCTGAAACTGTTGTTATAACTACATCATTTGAGCATACAAAAAGTTTTAATGATAAAGGGCAGCTAGTTTTAATTCCAAATGAAACAAAGACAGATCCTATTGAAGTAAAATACAGCATGATTGATTTAGAAAAAGTAAAAGAAACAGATATTATTGGTGGAATAGATGGAGCAACTGGAAAGAAAAAGGGATTAGAAGCAATTGCTGAGGTCTTTCCTAAATATAGAAAAGTTCCTAGTTTAATTTTAGCACCAAAATATTCCAGTAGTTCAACTGTTGCAGCAGTAATTGAAGCAAAAGCAAGAAAAATAAATGGACATTTTCAAGGTCTTGGACTTGTTGATTTAGATACATCAAAAGTTAAGAAATATGGAGATACCGTTGTAAATAAAAATACAAACAACATCTCATCAACTTTTTTGGATGTAAGTTGGCCGAAAATTTCTTTAGGAAAACAACAATATAATATCTCTACTCAAAAAGCAGCATTAATCCAAATGTTAGCTAAAGATAATGAAGATATTCCGTATAGATCACCTTCAAACAAAAATATAAAAGGTGACGGAGCAGTTCTTATTGATGGTACTCCAGTAAGGCTTGGACTAGATGAAGCAAATTATTTAAATAGTCAAGGAATTTCTACAATTATAAATTGGACTGGTGGTTGGAGATTTTGGGGTAATAGAACATCTTGTTATCCAGCAGTATCTGATCCAAAAGATGCATTCATAGTAAGTAGAATGATGTTTAACTGGGTTATCAATTCTCTTGTTTTAACATATTGGCAAAAGATTGATGAACCAACAAATAAAGTATTAATAGAAACAGTAACAGACAGTATCAATATTTGGTTAAATGGTCTTGTTGCAGCAGGTAAATTAATAGGTGCTAGAGTTGAGTTTAGAAGAGAAGATAATCCTCTAACAAGTTTAGTTGATGGAAAAATTAAATTTAAACTATATTTCACACCAGCACTTCCAGCTGAAGAAATTAAATTTGATTTAGAAATTGATGTTAAATATTATGAAAAATTATTTTAGGAGGTAAAAATGGCTAAAACAATAGGGCTAATCCCTGAAAAGATAATCAATTATAGATGCTTTATAGATGGGGAAATGTCTCCAACAGCTTTAGTTGATGTAGACTTACCAGATATTCAATTTATGTCTGAAACAATCAGTGGAGCTGGAATAGCAGGAGAGATAGACTCACCTACATTAGGACATTTTTCTGCATTTGAAATTGGAATGAATTTTAGAACATTAATAAAAGATAATTTTAAAATGTTCTCTCAAAAAATATATGCTTTAGAATTTAGAGCAGCAACTCAATCTACTGATATGAGTGGTGGACAAATAAATAAAGGTAAATTAAAAGTTTCTACCAGAGTTATTCCAAAAAGTTTAGCACTAGGAAAATTGGAAGTTGGAAAGCCTTCTGGTTCTAATCAAAAATTTGCATGTGATTATTTGAAAGTTGAAGTAGATAATGAAACAGTATTAGAAATAGATAAAATCAATATGATTTTCAATGTAAATGGTGAAGATTTATTAGCAGAAGTTAGAGATGCAATAGGAATGTAGGGGGAAAAATGGCAAAAATAAAGAATAAAATAAAATGTAAAAAAGATGATAAAGATATTGAAATATCTGAAATAAACATAACAAAAGATATGCTTTGTCCAAAACATCTTTTAGAAGCTGAAAAAGAATTTTTATTAATGGGTGGAATTTTTCCACAAGGTGGAATGGAAGAATCAAGACATTACCTAACAATATTAGCAACTAAAATATTAAATTGTTCTTATGATGATTTAGTTGAAAAGCTCTCTGGAAGTGAATTTTTAGAGGTCACAAATCAAGTCAAGGGTTTGTTCGATGGCTTGGGGTTAGAAGCACTAGTTTCAAAGATCTTAGAAAAACAATCTTAATCCTAAGCAAAGAAAGTAAATCTGGTATAGAGTTTTTCTTAAATATCTCATTTCAAGAATTTTTTGAATGGACAACAGATATGGGAGAAATTCTTGAAAGACAAACACATATATAAAATAAGTGGTTGCTTTTTGATGAGATTTGTTATAAAATCTTATTAAGAGGTGATGAGTATGTTAAAAGCTATAAAAAATTGGTATAATAAACAACAAGCTATATCAAATAAATATAAAAAAGAGGCTATAAAAAATTTTATAGAAGCTGGAATAACTATAATAAATATCAAAAAATTATTCTTTAAAATTATTCCAATAATAGCAACTTTAGCAATAGTTTTTACTATATGTAACTATATTGCTCCATTTTTTCTAATCATTTTTATACTCTTTGTTATAGCAATAATTAGCATACTTCAATTGATTTTTTAAAAAATAAAAGATAAAGTTAAAACCACTTATCAAAAAAAGGTAAGTGGTTTTTTTATTTGCTTGGAGGTTTTATGAAAGAAATTGGAATTTCTTTTGGGATAGGAGCAGCACTAGGAGCAGGATTTATTAAAACGTTCTCAACTGCAAGTAAAGGAATTTCTGGTCTTAATCAAGAAATTATAAAACTACAAAGAACTCAAAAATTATTAGAAAAATATGATGGTGATAAAAAAGCCTTAAAAGAAAAAATTGAAGTTATAAAAAAGACTAAATTAGCAATAGCTGAACTAAAAACAAGTATGAAAGATGAGAAAAATCAGACAGCTGAAAATGCAAAAGCCTTACAGAATTTAGAAAAAAAATTAAATTCATTAAATAGCTCTTATTCAACTGAACTAAAACATGTGAGAGAAACAGCAAAGGTGTTAAGAGATAAAAAAGTAGATATAAGTAACACAGCAAAAACATATAAGGAACTTCAAAAAGAAATAGATAGAGCTAATGAAGCAAGTAAAAGATTTGCAAAAGCTGAATCATCTAAAAAGATAGCTGATAGATTTTCAAAAATAGGTGGAACTTCTATGAAAGTTGGAGCTGCTGGACTTGGATTAATGTATAAACCTGTACAACAAGCAATAAATGCTGAAAGTAACTTTGCAGCTGTAAAAAAGCAATTTGATTTTAAAGATAAAGATGAAGAAGAAAACTTTAAGAAAGAGCTTCATAAGATTATTACTGAAAAGAAAATTGCAATTGGTCTTGATGAATTATATGCAGCAGCGGCAAATGCAGGTCAAACAGGGTTAAATAAAGATGAAGCTATTCAATATATAGAACTTGCATCTAAAATGGGTATGGCTTTTGATATGAATAGAGAAGAAGCTGCTAATGCTATGTTTAATATGAGAAATTCCTTAAATTTATCTTACGATGGGCTAGTTGAACTTACAGATAGAATAAACTATTTAGGAGATAAAACAGGAGCTAGTGCTCCAGCAATAACAGATTTTGTTAATAGAATAGGAAGTATTGGAAAAGTTGCAGGTTTTTCAGAAAAACAAGTTGCAGCTCTTGGAGCATCATTAATTGAACAAGGAATGGAAGCAGAAGTTGCAGCAACGGGAGCAAGAAAAATACTTGTGGCTTTAAGTAAAGGAAATGCTACCACAAAAAATCAAGCAGAAGTTTATAAATCTTTAGGAATTGATCCTGTTAAATTAGCAAAAATAGCACAAGAAGATAGTGAAAAAGCATTATTTATGGTTTTTAATGAAATTAAAAAGAAAAGTAAAGATGAACAAACAGCTATTTTAACACAATTATTTGGTCAAGAGGGTTTAGATGCAGGGTCTAAATTCTTAAATAATATGGATAAATTAAAAGAAAATTTAAATAAAGTAAATGGAGAGGAAGCTAAGGGAAGCGTAGATAAAGAAGCTGATATAAAGAGAGGTACAACTGAAAATCAACTTGCAATAACTATGGGAAAACTAAGTATAGCAGGAAGCCAATTAGGAGCATTATTACTTCCTGAAATAAATAAAATAATTACTAGCTTTTCAAATTTATTGACGAAAATAACTGAATTTCAACAACTACATCCTGAAGGTTTTAAAACATTTATGAAAATTTTTGGTTATGGTTCAGTTGCATTATTAGGATTTGGTAGTGCTTTAAAAATTATTTCAGGTGGAATAAATATGTATTCTAACTATATGAAAGTAGCAGGTTTTATGACAGAACATAAGTTTGGTACAAAAATATTTTCTGTTGGGAAAAAGCTAATAGGTGGAGTTGGAAAAATTGCAAAAGGTTTTAAGGCATTAAGTCTTACTGTTTTAGCAAGTCCTATTACTTGGATAATTGCTGGAATTTTGGCTTTAGTAGCTGCTGGTTATTTATTATATAAAAATTGGGATACTGTAAAAGCCAAGGCTGCTGAATTAAAAGATAAAGTAGTTGGGCTTATTGACAAATTCTGGTTTTTTATGGGTCCTCTAGGTTGGATTGTAAAAGCTGGAATGACTGTATATCGTAACTGGGATACTATTAAACAAAAAGCAGGAGAATTAAAAGATAAAATAGCAAATATGGTTACTAATATTCTTTTAAAATGGGATAACTTTAAAGCTGCTACAAAAGAAATCTTAGGAAATGTTTTTAAGTGGATGGAAGATAAATGGAATAGTATTAAAGAAGTAGGAGCAGCAGTTGCAGACTTCTTTACTGGAATATTTGATAAAATCAAAAGTGGATTTGACACTGTTGTTGGTTGGGGTAAAAAATTATTATTTATTGGTTCTGATGAAAAAAAAGCTCCACCAGGAAGAAGAGGATATTCTACACAACCTAATGTTAAAACATACTCTTATGGTGGAAGAGGAGATATACCTAAATATGCTTTAGGTGGAATTGTAAATTCTCCTACACTTGCTTGGGTTGGAGAAGGTGGAAATTCTGAATCAATTATTCCTCATGATAATAGTCAAAGAAGCTTAAATTTATGGGAAAAAACTGGAAGATTAATAGGAGCTTATGAAAGTAGTAATAATTCTAATTCTTTCACTTTTACATATTCACCAGTTATCTATGCAAATGATAGTCAAAATATAGATAATACCCTAAAGAAAAATAAAGATGAAGCTTTTGATGAATTTAAAAATATGATGAAAAAATATGAAAGAGAAAATATACGGAGAGGCAATGGAAGATAAATGGAATTATTATACAACCAAAGATGGAGATACATGGGATAAAATCTCATATCTATTATATAAAAATTCTAAATTTATTCATTACTTGAATTTATGGAATGAAGAATATTCAGAGTATTTTATTTTTCCAGCAGGAATAGTTTTAAAATACAAACAAATTGATATGAAAAGTTCAAATGTACCTCCTTGGAGAAGATAAATATGGAGATTGATTTAAAAAATATAGATACTTTTGACTTCACAAAAGAAGTTGAAAATGCAAGAAGAACAGAAATTACAATATTTTATGAAGGTAAAAATATAACAAAAGAAATTCATAGTCAACTTACTTCATGTTCTCAAAGTGATTCTATAAATCAATTAGATACATTAGAACTTACTTTAGAAAATAGAGATATGTTGTGGATATCATCTTGGATGCCTCAAAAAGGCGAAACATTAAAAGCATTATTAACACTAAAACATTGGGAAAAGGATTTAGAAATAATAACACATGATATGGGATTGTTTTATATAGATACTGTTGATTTTAGTGGTCCTCCTGATGTTGTTAATATAAAAGCTATTTCATTTGATATAGCATCGGATATTGTTGATAAAAAAGAAAATAAGGTCTGGGAAAATGTAACATTTAAAACAATTCTAAATGAGATTGCAAATAAAAGGAAAATAAAGGCTATTTGTGATATCTCATTTAATAGAAAATATAAAAGAATTGAACAGAAATTACAATCAGATTTTGACTTTTTGAAGAAATTATCTGAAGAAGCAGGAATAAATTTGAAACTATTTGATAACAAAATTATAGCTTTTGAAGAAGAAGAGTATGAAAAAAAAGATGTTAAAAAGATTTTTTTTAAAAAGCAGTTAGAAAGTTATAGTTTTTCAACAGAAGATACTGATAGTTATTCAAGCTGTACAATTAGCTATTATAGCTATAAAAATAAAAAGAAATTTGAAAAAACTTTCAAAATAAAAAATAGAAATTCCTATAAAAAGCATACTAAAAGAAATTTATTTATCAATGAAGATAAACAAGTTACTGGAAAAAATGCTAAAGAAATTGAAAAACAATTACTAGAAATAGCTAAGAAAGCATTAAGAGATAGAAACAAAAAAGAAATAAAAGGGAATATTTCTTTTATGGGAACAACTGATTTAATCTCTGTTGGAGATACAATTCTTTTAAACGATTTTGGAAATTTCTCTGGAAAATATATGATAGATGATTTAAAGATTGATTTTCTATCTTATAAAATAAATGCTGAAATTCATAAAGTCATAGATTTTGAGGTGGAAAATGATTAGATATGGAACTGTAACAAGTATATTTCCTAAAAAAGGAACTATAAAAGTAACATTTGAAGATATAAATATTCCTTCTGTTGAAATTCCTGTTTTACAAGGAAGAACTGAAAAAACAAAACATTATTCATTTCCCAAAATTGGTGAAGTTGGAATTTGTATATTTCCTGAAAATACCTTTAATGGGTTTTATTTAGGTTCTGGATATGATGAAGCAACACCTATACCAGTTGGAGCAGGAGAGGGTATTGAAATAACTGTTTTCAGCGATGGGACTACTATCTCATATGATGAAAAAAAATCTAAATTATATATAAATTGTAAAAACCAAATTGAGATAATTGCTAAAAATATAAAAATAGAATGTCCAAAAACTAAAATTATAGGAGATATAGATATAACAGGTTCAGTGAACATAGCGGGAAATTTAGATGCTAGTGAAGATGTTACAGCCAATGGAATATCTCTAAAAACTCACTTACATAGTGGAGTAAAAGCTGGTGGAGATAATACAGGAGGTCCTCAATGATAGTTGGTAGCTTAGGAAATTATATATTTTTTACAAGTTCAATTTACACAAAAACATATAATTCTTTTTCAAGAAGTATTTCTTCAAGATGGATAGAACATAAAATTATTGGTGAAAAGCCAAAACTACAATTTGATGGACTTGAACTTGAGAGTATAAGCTTTTCTATACATCTAAATAGGTTTTTTAAAGTAGATATAGATAAGGAAAAAAAGAAATTAGAAACTTTTTTAAAAGAAGGAAAGGTTCTAAGACTTATACTTGGTGGTAAGAAGATAGGAAATTATGTCATTACAAGTATAGGAGAAGAACCAAAAGGCTATAATGCTTTTGGAGTTCCAACTAAAATGGATTTAAAAATAGAATTGAAGGAGTATAACTAATGGAAATATATATAGACTCTTCAAAAGAAAAAAATTATAAATTTATTAAAAACAGAACAGAAGAAATTGTTCAAAATATTGAAAATATTATATCAAGAATAAGAGGAAATGTTGTTTTAGCAAGAGAAAAAGGTATTAACTTTAATTACATTGATGAACCAATGGATATAGTTAGTGCAGAAATTATAGCTGATTGTATGGAAGAAATTGAAAGAGAAGAACCTAGATTTAATGTAGAAGAAATAAAAATATTAGAAAATCAAGAATTAGCCAAAATTAAAATTGTTGTTATTGGAGATGTTAAAGATGGATAAATTTACATTCATAGATTTAGATACTAATCAAATAAAAAAAGAAATAAAAAATGGATATGAAGAAATTATGAAAACCAAAATTTCAGCAGGAGATCCAGCTGAAGATTTTATTGATTGGATTGTATATCTAGTATGTACATCAAAAGATTATATGAATTTCATAGGAAAAATGAACTTACTTCAATATTCAAAAGGAAAGTATTTGGATGCTTTGGGAGCACTCATAGATGTTTCAAGAATAACAGAAAAAGAAGCTGAATGTTCAATAGAATATACTTTTTCTAAAATTTTTGATGAAAGAAGGATAATAGAAAAAGGACATAAAGTAGCAAAAGACAATTTATACTTCGAGAGTACCGAAACAATAATATTAGAACCTGGAAGAAGAACAGTAGTTGGTAAAGTAAAATGCTTAGTACCTGGTTTAATAGGTAATGATATTGAAGTAGGAGAAATAAATGCAATTGTAGATGATATTCCCTATTTATTATCTGTTTCAAATATAACTAAAACATCTGGTGGAGCTGATAGAGAAGAAGATGATTCATATAGAAATAGAATAAGATTAAGACCCAGAGCCTTTTCAGTAGCAGGACCTCATGGAGCTTATCAATATTATACCTTAACATCACATCAAGATATTAAGGACTCGTATATTTATACACCTTCAGCAACACCTGGAATTGTAAAAATTATTCCACTATTAAAAAATGGAGAACTTCCTAGTCAAGAAATATTAGAGAAAATTAAAGAGAAATTAGCTGATGATGTAAGACCATTAACAGATAAGATTGAAATAGAAAAGCCAAAAATACAATCATATAACATAGATATTAAATACTGGACTAAAAAAGGAGATAATCCTATTTTAGTGAAAAAAGAAGTAGAAGCAGCTTTCAGTGAATATATCTATTGGCAAAAAGAAAAGCTAGGAAGAGATATAAATCCAAATAAATTAACTCAATTATTAATATTAGCAGGAGCAAAGAGAGTTGAAATAACAAGTCCTATATTTCAAAAAATAGAAAAAGATACTGTAGCAAAGGAGCTAACAAAAAGTATAAAGTATATAGGTGAGGAAGATGAATAAGTTAGAACAGGCAAGTTATATATCAATATTTCCTGAAAATTTAAAAAAATATAAAAATCTAACAGCATTTTCTAAAAATATTGAAAAAACTTTTAAAACTTATATTATAAGTAAAATTCAAAATTTAGCACTTTTTTATAATCTTGAAATACAGGAAGATAAGGTATTAGATGAAATTGCTTGGTTCTTTAATATTGATAAATATAGAACTGATTTAGATAGAGAAATAAAAATAAAATTAATAAAATCAGCATACTGGGTACACTCAAAAAAAGGAACTAAAACTGCTGTAATTTCTCAATTAAAAAATTTGAATTATGAAATAAAAATTGAAGAATGGTTTGAATATGGAGGAAGACCTTTCACATTTAGACTTATAACAGGAAATGAAAGCAAAGATAAAAACTGGTTAAAAAATGTTTTATCACTTATAGAAGAATATAAAAATGTTAGAAGTATCCTTGAAGCTTTTTATTCATTAAAAGAAAAAGAATATAGATATTATGTTGCGGGTTATAAGGAAGTATTTATAACAGCAAAAAAAGTTAATGCTGGAGAAGATAGAGAGATAAATAAAAACATATTCTTAGGAGCATATAAGCAAATTAGAAAGGAGATTATAAAATGAAATTTAGTGGATTAACTAAAAAAGGAAAAGCATACCTAGCAAAATGTCAAGCTGCTTCTACTCCAATTCAATTTACAAAAATGAAATTTGGAGATGGAAAACTTATAGATAATGAAAATCCAGCAGATTTGACAGATATAAAAAATATAAAAGTAGAAAAATCAATTTTAAGCAAAGAGTCAAAAGGGGATGCAGTTGTATTAACAACTATTATAGATAATGTTTCCCTAGAACAAGGATATTTTCCAAGAGAAACAGGAATATATGTATTAGATGAAGGTGTAGAAGTTTTATATTTTTATATGAATGATGGAGATGAAACTTCTTGGATTCCACCTGAAGCAGATGGACCACATAGAATGGAAGTAAAAATTAATTTAATTTCATCAAATACTGGTTCTGTTGTTGTTCACAATGATGGTAAAGACTTATATATCACAAAAGAGTATTTAGAAGCAAATTATACTCAAAAAGGTGAATATGATGGAACAGCACAAAGTATTGAAGATAGAGTCGTGGCTGCAGTTGGTCAATTAAATGGAATGTTTCCTTTATCAGAAGCAATAGCTGGAAATGTTTATTATCATCAAGGAAATAAGAAATTTTACATATGTAAAAGTAATTACAATGGTACAACAATATCTGTTCCAAATATGAATTTTGAAGATCTTAGTATTTGGGAAAATCGTAAGAGATTGGAAAATTTATACATAACTAAAGAGGAAAAAACAAAATTAACTTTATCACAAAT
>ERZ773008.233-NODE-233-length-40077-cov-10.438534_pt1 | contig 40077 bp, 28 predicted proteins | sample MGYA00580664_ERZ773008 | MGnify/ENA primary metagenome ERZ773008 (study PRJEB29015, sample SAMEA2738016) | human oral metagenome | biome: human oral; feature: human-associated habitat; material: dental | place: China | collected 2048 ...
ACCTCCAGCTCGTCGTCCACAACGGACACCGCCGCTGGTACGACAACACCACCGGTCAGGACATCACCGACCAACTCCTGTAGAACACCACACACCCCGCCCCCCGGCACGCACCCCACCAGAACATGACCACCAACATCAAGACTGGCCTGCGGGGCGTCGAACCGGTCGACCCCAACGGCCAGTTCAAGAGCCACTACGCCTTCGAGTCGGACGCCGCCAGGAACCCGGGGAAGTACACCGATATCGACATCAACGTCGAATACGACCCTCACCTGACGGGCACAGACGCCGACAAAGTACCCACGAAACTGACACCATTGACGCCAATGAGGGTGGCTCGGCAATGGACCCGTTGGAATATGAGAACAGATAATGGTGATCCCCGGTGAGTATGCGAATGAGCGCGGACGATGTCCTCGACACCCAGCAGGCGGCCCTGGCCGAGTGGCTCCCGACATCAGGCGGCGTGCGCCTGGACATCACAGCCATCACCGTCGGACACGTTGGACAGACGAGAATGGTTCTTACCATGGCCGATGGGACCACCGCACGCGTGCACCTGCCCCTCAAGGCACGGCTGGATGTCACCAGGCTGCGTCGGGCGACGGCCGAGCCGGGTCGTGGGGCGTGGACGTGGGCCCGCCAGTGGATGAGCGCCGACGAGCCCACCTTGCACACCGACTACGACTGGACGCACCAGCCACGGTTCACCAACAGCAACGACCCCGACGGCTACAGCCCTCCCAACGACTTCGGCTGCGCCGATGAGCTCAAGCGCTTCCCCCGCGATGCCCGGCACACCCCGTCCTGACTCGCCCAGGGCGCCGAACGCGCCCACCACCAACCCAACACCTGAACCCACCCCACAGCGGCCTCGCAGCAGGATTTTGAACTGCTGGGGCGGGGCGCAGCACGCCAGTGCCCACTCCGAGGGCACGCCCACCACCGGCGGCGGGGGGGTACCCCCCGCCGACATGCGAGCCTCAGGGCAGGCGGAAGGTCGTACCGCCGTCGTCGGTGGCGATGAGCCCATCGGCAAGGAGAGAGGCCAGTGCGCGCCCCGGCTGCTCGCGGTCCGCCGCCCGACCCGCACGGGCCCCGGCACCGGCTCCCGCCGTCAGGAGCGCCTCGGCACTCAGCGTCGCGCCCGTGTCGGCCCCGCGCAGCCGGGCCATGATCAGGCCCCGCGCCTGGCGGTCCGTCCCCCGCCACGCCTGTCGGCGTCGCCGTCGGGCGTGCTCATCCGGGGGCGAGCCCGCTGCCAGCCACGCGCACTCCTCGCGCCACGGGCAGTCGTCGCAACGCGGCTCGCGGGCGGTGCACACCAGTGCCCCCAGCTCCATGACCGCCACCGACCAGGCGGCCGCCTCGTCGTCGGCCTCGGGTAGAAGAGCCTCGGCCCGCTCGCGCTCGGCCCGCACCAGCGCCGGTGGGGGCAGGGCCCGGCCACCGACCGCGCGAGCGAGCACGCGCCGCACGTTGGTGTCCAGCGCGAGGGCCCGGCGCCCGAAGGCGAAGGCCAGGACGGCGCCGGCCGTGTACTCGCCGATCCCCGGCAGAGCCCGCAGCGCCTCGAGGTCGCAGGGCAGTCGGCCGCCGTGGCGCTCGACGACGGCGCGGGCGCACTCAATGAGTCGCAGCGCCCGACGGGGATACCCCAGTGCGCCCCACATCCGCAGAACCTCGGCGGTCCCGGCCTCCGCCAGGGCGGCCGGATCCGGCCAGCGATCCATCCACTGCCGCCACGCGGGCACCACCCGGGCGACCGGGGTCTGCTGGCTCATGACCTCCGAGACCAGCACGCCGTAGGGCGTCGTCCCCGGCGCGCGCCACGGCAGATCCCGGGCGTGCCCGCGGTACCACTCGATGACCGCCCACGGGGGCGGCGCGCCCCGGGCGTCGCACGACGCCATCGCATCCACTCCGCCCGCGGTCCCCGTGGAGACCGCGGGCCCCGCCGAGTCCACGGGACCTCCCATGGTCTCGGGGCTCATGGGTCTGCCCGTGCTCACAGCTCGATGAGCATGCGCGTGTTCCCCAGGGTGTTGGGCTTGACCCGCGCCAGGTCGAGGAACTCGGCGACCCCGTCGTCATGACTGCGCACCATCTCGGCGAAGGTGTCCATGCCCACCGGCGTGCCCCAGATCGGGTGGAAACCGTGGGCGATGAAGAAGTCGACCTCGAAGGTCAGGCAGAAGACGCGTCGCAGGCCCAGGACGCGAGCGCGTTCGAGAAGCTCGCCCAGAATGGCGCCGCCGACCCCCCGATTCAGGCAGTCCTTGCGCACGGCGAGCGTGCGGACCTCGGCGATGTCGTCCCACATGACGTGCAGGGCCCCGCAGCCGATGATGCCGTCGGGCTTCTCCCAAGTGCCGTCGAGCGACCCCGCGCCCTCGGCCACGGTGAACTCCTGGATGTCCTCGAAGTAGGTGATGAGGTCCTTGGCGATGAGGATGCGACGATTGGAATAGGGCCGGACGAGCTCGGCGATGGCGCGGGCGTCCGCGGGGCGAGCGGCGCGCAGGACCGTTCGCCAGGGTCTCGACGACGCAGCGGTGGCCGCGTCCCCGGCGCCGCTCGGGCGGCTCGTATCGCTCATGGGGTCTCCTTCCGCTGATACAGGGCCAGCACCGCACGGGCGGTGGCATCGTCGATGACGAGGTCGGTGGCCACGTGCGCGCGCAGCGCCGCGAGACAGGCCCGGACCTTGCCGGTGCCCGCCACGACGCACAGTCTGCGCGGAATGCGCGCCAGCCGGGCAGGCGTGGGACCGGTGGCGCGGGCATTGAGGTCGATGTCACCCCAGGTGCCATCGGCCCGCAGCAGGACGGTGCACACGTCCCCGACGACGCCCTCGCGCCGGGCGACGGCGAGATCGGCCCGGCTGAGGTGCCCGCCGGCGTAGACCTGACTGGGCAGGGCGCCCGAGCCGGTCTCCAGGGTGCCCACGCCGAAGACGGCGAGGCGCGCGGCGGCCGCCACCGCCAGGACCCGCTTGATCGAACGCTCCGACCACATGGCCCGACGGGTGCCGGCCCGGTCGAAGAAGGCCGGCACCGGGAAGCCGATCGTGCGCGCCCCCAGGGAGGACCCCATCTGCGACAGCATCCGACCGGCCGAGGGCCCCTCGTGCACGGGGTCCGAGGAGCCGTTGAGCTGAACGATGGTCAGCCCCGGGATGCGCCTGGTCGGCAGCGCCGCCGCCACCTCGCTCATGGTCGTCCCCCAGGCCGAGCCGACGACGAGCCCCGCGTCATCGTCCTCATCACGCCCGTCAGAACCGACGGCGCCGTTGGTATTGCCAGGGCCACCAGCACCGTCGGAGTCGCCGGCGCCGTCAGGGCCACGGGCCTCCGCGAGCCCGCCGGCCAGCTCGACGAAACGGGAGGCGGCGACAGCGGCCACCTGCTGGAGGCGATGGATCTCCGTGGTGCCCTCGCGCACGGGCACGATATGCGCGCGCACTCCGAACTCGGCCTCGAAACGCGCCTCCGGACCGCCCGCTCCCCCGGGATGGACCAGCTCGATGCGCACGATCCCCTTCCGTCGGGCCCGGGCGAGCAGGCGCGAGACCGTCGAGCGCGAGCAGCGCAGATGACGGGCGATGACCTCCATGGTCTCGGCCTGGACGTAGTACATGGAGGCGGCCTCGAAGACCCGCTGATCCTCGGTGGCCGCGCCCGCACGCGGGGGCTCGGACCCGGACGATCCGCCAGAGGATAACCGCGCTTCGTTGACCGCGCGCGCCCGCGGGGGCTCGCCATCAGGGCCCGCCTGTTCGTGCCGGCGGTCATGGGCCGCGCGCGCCCGCGGGGGCTCGTTCCCGTCCCGCCGCGCGCCCGCGAGGGCGTCGACACGGGCCGCGCCCGCACGCACGGACTCGTCCGCCGACGTCCCGGCCCTCGGCGGCCGGGGCCGGGCCCCCTGCGACGACTGCGACTCGCCCATCATCTCCCCTCCCCTCGTCGGGATGTGCACATTCGTGCACCCGTCTTGCTCATCATCTCATCAATCGATGATCCTGAACCCGGGAGTCCGTCGTCGGACGAGTGCAGGCGCATGCAGACGTGACGGACGCAGACGAATGACAGCCGAATACAGACGAAGGAGTCCGCATATGAGCGCGTCCACCGCCCCGGAGACCGCCGCCCTCACAGCGCTCACGCGCGAGCAGCGCGCCACCGCCCTGGAGGCCATGAGCGGGCGGGACGGCGGAGACGATCTCGACGTCCTCGTCGTCGGCGGCGGCATCACCGGGGCCGGCATCGCCCTGGACGCCGCGGCGCGCGGCCTGCGCACCGGCGTGGTCGAGATGGGCGACTGGGCCTCGGGAACCTCCGCATGGTCGTCCAAGCTCGTTCACGGCGGTCTGCGCTACCTCTACCAGCTCGACGTCGCCCTGGTCCGCGAGGCCCTGGCCGAACGCGGCCGCCTGCTGGAGACCACCGCCCCGCACCTGGTCAAGACCCAGCCCTTCCTGTGGCCTCTCAAGCATCACTACGAGCGCTCCTACTCGGCAGTGGGCGTGGGCATGTACGACGCCCTGGCCCTCGCCGGCGCCCGGGGTCACCGGAGCGTCCCGTTCCAGAGGCACCTGGGACGTCGGGGCGCGCACGCACTCGCCCCGGCTCTCGAGCCCTCGAAGATGGTCGGCGCGATCCGCTTCTACGACGCCCGCGTCGATGACGCGCGCCTCGTCATCGACCTCATCCGCACCGCGGTCGGCCTGGGGGCGCTCGCCGCCTGCCGCACCAAGGTGACCGGCTTCCTCAGGAGCGCCCACGGCGCCGTCACCGGCGCGACCGTCATCGATATCGAGACCGGCACCACCCACGAGATCCGTGCCGCCCGCACGATCAACGCCACCGGCGTGTGGACCGAGGCCACCCAAGACCTGGCCGCCGACGCGGGGGGCCTCGAGGTGCTCGCCTCCAAGGGCATCCACATCGTCGTCCCGAAGGACGCCATCGACGCCGAGGCCGGGATCTTCCTGCGCACCGAGAAGTCCGTCCTGTTCATCATCCCGTGGCCGCGCTACTGGGTCATCGGCACCACCGACACCCCGTGGTCCCAGGACTCCGCCAAGCCGGTGGCCACGGCCGCCGACATCGACTACGTCCTGGACCACGCCAACGAGGTGCTGTCCCGACCCCTGAGCCGCGACGACATCATCGGCGTCTACGCGGGCCTGCGCCCCCTGATCCAGCCCCGGCTCAAGCCCGGCGCCGACCGCCGGCAGACCGCCAGCACGAAGGTCTCCCGCGAGCACACGGTCACGCGCGTGGCACCCGGGCTGACGGCGATCGCCGGAGGCAAGCTGACCACCTACCGCGTCATGGCCCGCGACGCCGTCGACCACGCCCTGGGCGAGGCCCTGGCCCACGCCCACCCCTGCGCGACGGACGACCTGCCGCTGGTGGGCGCCGCCGGCTATCGCGCCCTGGCGGCACGAGCGGGCGATATCGCCCGCGAGCGCGGATGGACCCTGGCGCGGGTCACCCACCTGCTGGACCGCTACGGGGACGAGCTCCCGGCGCTGCTAGCCTCTATCGACGCCGATCCCTCCCTGGCCCGGCCCCTGGACGGGGCGCCCGCCTTCCTGCGCGCCGAGGTCGCCTGGGCCGTCACCCACGAGGGCGCGGCCCACCTCGACGACGTCCTGCTGCGACGCGTGCGCCTGGACATCGAGCGCCGGGACCACGGGCTGGCCCCCGCCACCGAGGTCCTGGAGGTGATGGCGCCGCTGCTGGGATGGTCCGACGCCGACGTCGAGGCCGAGCGGGCGGCCTACGCCGAGCGGGTCGCCGAGATCGCGGCGGCCGAGGAGGAAGTCGACGACGCCGCCGCGGTCTCCCACCTGACCCGTGCGATCTGAAACCGGTTCCTCGTGTCCGGGATGCGGTGGGTGGGGTGTATGCGGCTGCTCGGGCCTTTTCTCGTCGGGGCCGTCGGGGTGCTGGTCGACGGTCCCGGGTCGGGCGCGGGCGCCGGCACCCGCATGAGTCCTGCTGCGTCCCATAGGCCCCGCAGCCCCGTGCCGCGGCCTCGGAGCCCGGAGCGCCGGGGAGCGCGCACCGCTTCGTCGCCCTGCGCCACCGGCCCCGCGCGGTCGTACGCGGTCCCACTCGGTCGTACGCGGTCCGGCGCGGTCGTACGCGGTCCGGCGCGGTCGTATGTAAAGCCGCGTGGTCGTACCTTAGAGCCTCTCTAAGGTACGACCACGCGCCCCCGAGTACGACCACGTGCCCCCGGGTACGACCACGTGCCCCCGAGTACGACCACGCGCCCCCGAGTACGACCGCGCAGGACCTTGAGACGCCGAACCACCGGCACCCGCCCACCCCGACCGCGCCCTCGCACACGAAGAACCCTGAAACTCACCGATACTTGACACGGGTCCACGGGCACGAGGCCGCGACCGCCCCTGCCTCCGCCCCACATCTCACAGCGCCGCTCAGAAAGGGCTCCCCATGACCGAGAAGACCCACGTCCTGGCCATCGACCAGGGCACGACCTCCTCTCGCGCCATCTTGTTCGATCACGACGGCCGGATCGCCGCCGTCGATCAGAAGGAGCACGCCCAGATCCTCCCGCGCGCCGGATGGGTCGAGCACGACGCCATGGAGATCTGGCGCAACGTGCGCTCGGTCGTGGCCGGAGTCCTGTCGAAGGCCGAGATCAATCGTCACGAGATCGCCTCTGTGGGCATCACCAACCAGCGGGAGAGCGTCGTCGTATGGGACAGGGCCACCGGCGAGCCCGTCCACAACGTGATCGTGTGGCAGGACACCCGCACCCGGAGGATCTGCGACCGGCTGGCGGCCGCCGCCCCCGACGCCGCCAGCACCCCCGGATCGTCTGCCCCCTTCCGGGCAGGCCACCGCACCGCCCCCGACGCCGCCAGCACCCCCGGCGCCGCGAGCGCACCGGGCAGCGCCGACTACGACCGCTACAGGGACCGCGTGGGCCTGGGGCTGACCACCTACTTCGCCGGCCCGAAGGTCGTGTGGGTGCTGGAGAACGTCGAGGGCGCCCGCGAGCGCGCCGAGGCCGGAGAGCTCCTCATGGGCACGATGGACACCTGGGTGTTGTGGAACCTGACCGGCGGCGTCGACGGCGGCGTGCACGCCACGGATGTCACCAACGCCTCACGCACCATGCTCATGAACATCGACACCCTGGACTGGAACGAGGGGATCTGCGCCGACATGGGGATCCCCGCCTCCATGCTCCCCAAGATCCGCCCCTCCTCGGGCGTCTTCGGCTACGGCCGCAAGAACGGACTGCTCATCGACACACCGGTCGCCGGGATCCTGGGGGACCAGCAGGCGGCGACCTTCGGGCAGGCCTGCTTCGAGGTGGGCCAGGTCAAGAACACCTACGGCACCGGTTGCTTCATGCTCATGAACACCGGCGCGACCCCGGTGCGGAGCCGCAACGGCCTGCTGACGACCGTGTGCTACCAGATCGAGGGCAGGGCCCCCGTCTACGCCCTGGAGGGCTCGATCGCGGTGGCCGGCTCGCTGGTGCAGTGGCTGCGGGACAACCTCGGCATCATCACCGAGTCCCGGGAGATCGAGACGCTGGCCCGCTCCGTGGACGACAACGGCGGCGCCTACTTCGTGCCCGCCTTCTCCGGGCTCTTCGCCCCGCACTGGCGACCTGACGCGCGCGGCGCCCTGGTGGGGCTGACGCGCTACGTCAACAAGGGCCACATCGCCCGCGCCGTGGAGGAGGCGACGGCCTTCCAGACCCGCGAGGTGCTGGAGGCCATGAACCGGGACGCCGGGCCGTCCGGCGCGCCCCTCCGGGAGCTCAAGGTCGATGGCGGCATGACCCGCGACGAGCTGCTCATGCAGTTCCAGGCCGATCAGATCGGCGTCCCGGTGGTGCGCCCGCGGGTAACTGAGACCACAGCGCTCGGCGCCGCCTATGCCGCCGGCATCGCGGTCGGCTTCTGGTCGGGCACGCACGACGTCGTCGAGAACTGGGCGGAGGGCCGCCGCTGGGAGCCCGCCATGAACGGCGCCGAGCGCGAGCGCCTATTCCGCAACTGGAGGAAGGCCGTAACGCGTACCCTGGAGTGGGTCGACGACGACGTCGTCGAGTAGCCTCTAGTCGTCCCCGCACGACTTGTCACCAGCGAGTCGGCACGATCCGCACTCCGGTGCCGGTCCGCGGGGCGCAAGCTGCCGAAGGCGAGGAGAAACAATGGAGCCGGTACAGATCGTGAGCGCGCTGCGCAAGCACGCACCGCTCGCACTGGCGCACATCATCCTGGGCGCCATCATCGGGCTCACCATCGCGCTGCTCAGCCCACCGGTCTACTCCTCCCAGGCCAAGGCGCTCGTGGCGGCCGAAGGCGGTGACGGGACCCGCTCGGTGTCCTCGGCGTCGTCGGTGATCACGACCATCATGCCCACTCTGGTGGAGATCGGGACGTCCCAGTCGGTCGTGGACCAGGTCGCCGCCTCCACCGGGATCGAGCGGAGCAAGGTGGCCGGCGCGGTCACGCTATCGACCCCGACGAGCAGTCTCATCATCGATGTCACGGCGCGGGCGTCCTCGCCGCAGGAGGCGCAGGCCATCGCCCAGGGGGAGGTCAACGCCCTGCGCGACGCCGTCAGTGAGATGTCGATCCAGAAGGAGGAGGTCACTCTGACGCTGAGCGACCTCGACCGCGCCTCGCTGCCGACCTCGCCGTCGGGCCCCTCGCGCACCCGCTACGCCCTCGTCGGGGCGGTCGCCGGGGCGATTCTCGGTGTGGTGACCGCCCTGCTCATGAGCAAGCTGAATCCGGCCGCCGCGCAGGAGAATGCACGAGGTGTGACCGACGACACCAATGATCTGGGTCTCGCCGTGGTCACCGACATCGGTGGCGTGTCGGGCGCCGCGGGAGTCGGCCGGGCCGGCGTCGTAGGCCCGGCCAGGGCCGGCCGCCGCGCGAGCGGCGCACCACCGACCATGCCGTTGAGCTATCACCCGACCGGATCCGGGGGCTCACCGTCCGCGCCGTTGACGTGAGGGACGGAGTCCCCTTCCCCTCGCCTCCCTCCGAGGGCATCACGGCCGCCGCCGCCGCGTCGGCGATCAGCGCCGCGCCCGCCGCAGGTCCCGCGGATGCCGGCGAGCGCATGGGCGCTGCGGGATCCGCCCCCGCAATGGGCCCGCCCGGTACCGCGGGATCGCCGACCGCCTCCCGGTGGGCCTGGGAGCCGCCGTTGGCCGCGGTCCTGCTCGTACTGGTGGGCTGGCGTACCGAGGTCGCCGGCGGACTGCTCATCAGCGATTGCGTGGCACTGGCAGCCCTGCCCGTGACGTGGTCCGCCGTGCGCCGTTCACGGCGCTTCGCGCTCCTGCTCATGCTCGCCCTGCTGGCAGCCGCTACCGGGTGGGCGCTCTCGCTGGCGGCCTACGAGCACTTCATCGTCGTCTCCTCCATCCAGCGCTCGCAGCTGCTCCTGGCCGTGGGCCTGCCCGCCGCCGTCGCGGCCTTCGCCTGGGGACGCGAGCGGCTCGGTCTTGAGGGCGCTGCGATCGCCCTGGGCATCGGCATGATTCTGAGCAACCTCCACTTCCTGCGGTCTTCGGACAACCCGTGGAAGTTCGGACTGGGCGCCCCCGTGAGCATCGTGACGCTGGCCATCGCCTGCCGATTCGGACGCGGCGCGCAGCTCGTCACCGCGGCGGTCCTGGGCGGCCTCTACCTGGTCCACGACTCCCGCGCCGCCACCGGCATGCTCATGCTCATCGTCGCCCTACTGATTCTGCAGATCGTCTCGGCCAAGCTCACCATCACCGCGCCGTCGCCGGCTCGCATGCGCGCCCGCCAGATCCTGCTGCTGGTCGGCCTGACGTGCGCGGCAACACTGGCGGTCGTCGCCGCCTCCCTCGCGGGATACCTGGGGAAGGAGGTCCAGCAGCGCACCATGCTCCAGTCCCACGGGACCAACAACCTGATTCTCGCGGCGCGCCCCGAGCTGGGCGCCTCGTGGGAGCTGCTGACGCATCGGCCATGGGGGTACGGGGCCGGGGTCCAGCCCCGCTACGAGGACGTGCGCACCGCCATGCAGGGCATGGCCTCCTTGAACTACAACCCCGACAACGGCTATGTCCGCAACTACATGTTCGGGCACGGCTTCGAGCTGCACTCGGGACTCGTGGACGCCTGGATCGCCCTGTCACTGCCCGGAGCCGCGCTCGTCGCGTTCGCGGTCTGGCTGGGGCTGCGCGCCCTGTGGGACAACCTGGGGACCGCGCATCTGAAGTCCTGGTTGCTCTTCGCGATGCTCTTCGTGCTCCTGAACACCGCGGTGGGCCCGCTGTCGGTCCTGCCGGCCTACTTCGTCCTCGGCGCGGGAGCGGCCCTGCACGCGGGCAAGGCCCCGCCCCCTCATCAGCCCTCCCGCCAGCGCATGTCGGCCTAGGTCCGTCCCGGGCTCACCGCAATCGGCCGCCCCGTCTCCTCGCCCGCGCGAGGCGGTCCCCCTCCCGGTACCGGCGTGGCGGCCTTGCGACCCCGTCCCCTCGCCCGCGCGCGCCAGTCCTCCACACCCGGCGGCCCCGAACAGTCCTGCGACCCCGTCCCCTCGCCCGCGCGCGCCGGTCATGAGTCAGTCCGGCCTGCCGTACTCCCGGTGGATCCCGCGCCCGACGGAGGCGGCCGCCATGCCCCGTCCACGAGCCACCAGACGCGCCCCGCGCGCCCGATGCACCAGCGACCCGCCGAGCAGTCCGACGCCCGCGCGCGCCGACCCGGCCACGAGCCGTATGAGACCACCGCCCAGGGCCCGCGCACGGTCGACGGCGTGCAGACCCGGCCCCGCCAGGGCGAGCTCGACGCGCACCGCGGTGGCCGCATGGGTGCGCTGGCGGCGCAGAATCCAGTCCCGCCGCAGGCGGGCGGCCGGCACATGATCGCGTACGCGGGCGTCGTCGCACCACCGGATCTCCCCTCCCGCCGCCACGAGCCGCCGGGTGAACAGGGTGTCCTCCCCGCCCGTGGCGCCGAAGGCCTCGTCGAACCGCAGGTCGTGCCCCCTCACGACGTCGAGGTCGAGCAGGAGGTTGTTGGTCGCGGCGACGGGCCGCACGGTGCCCGTCGGCCAGGTGCGCCGCTCGAAGAAGGCGCCCGCGCGCACCCACGCATCGGGTTCGATGTCATAGGCCGGCACGACGAGCCCGGCCACGGCAGCGGGCGTCGTGGCGTCGAAGACGGCCAGCAGCGCTGCGAGCCAGCCCGGCTCGGGCTCCTCGTCGTCGTCGATGAAGATCAGCAACCTGCGGCCAGCGGCCTCATCCAGAGCCCGGTTGCGCACCGCGGCGACGCCGGGGCGCGTCTCGACCTCGTACCGCAGGCCCACCCCGTCGGGAGCCTCTGCGCACAGCGCGGTCACGACCGAGCGCGCCGAGGCCGAGGGATCGTTGTCGATCACGAGCACCTCGACGGCGTCGAGGGCCTCCGAGGCGATCTCCGCGGTCTGAGCCAGCACCCCGCGCACGGCGCGCGCCACGGCATCGGGCCTGCGGTAGGTCGGAATGGCGATCGTCAGGCCCCCCGAGAGGACCGAGCGACCGGAACCCGGCCCGCCGGATCCACCGGTGCCACCGGATCCACCGGTGCCACCGGATCCGCCGGTGCCGGGAGACCCGCCGGAGCCGCTGGAACCGTCGTGCGCGTGAGGGATGCCGGAACCGCTCGCCGCGGTCATGAGGCATCCTTCGCGCGGCCGTACTCCAGCACGCGACCCCCGAAGGCGCCCACGACCATGCCCAGACCGCCTCGGCACGACACCTCGTGCACGGCGCGAGCGGCGTCATCGCCCCGCCCGCGGGCGACCACCGCGCGCGCACCATCGCGCCCCGCCCGAGCCAGCCCCTTGAGGGCGTAGCCCAGGCGCCGGGGCAGGCGCGCCCCGGTAGCGGTGTCGATCCGCACACGCGCCCATGAGGAGCCCGAGCGGAAGGATCGGCGCAGCACCCAGGCGCGGGTGGCGCGCGTCGGCGGCACCCGCTTATCGACGACGGCGCCGGCCGCGAAGCGAATGGTCGCACCTGCCAGGGTCAGGCTGCGGGTGAACAGGGAGTCCTCGCCCCCGCTCAGCCCGTATCGAGGATCGAATCGCAGCGCCAGATCGCGCACGACGGCCAGATCCAGCAGCAGATTGCCGGTATCCGCGCTGGGCACACGGGCGCCGTCGGCGGCGCGCCAGGAGTCGAAGGCGCCACTGGCCACGACCCACGCATCCGGAGCCTCCTCGTAGACCGGCGGGGTGGGACCGGTCACCGCCGCGCATCCGTACTCGCGCCAGGCGGCCAGCAGCGCGCGCAACCAGCCCTCGCGCGGCAGCTCGTCGTCGTCGAGGAAGACCAGCAGGTCCCGATCGTCGCACTCGGTCAGTGCGCGGTTGCGGCCCGCGACGATGCCCGGCACCGGCTCATGGACGTGACTGAGCCGGGGCGCCCCGCCGGCCGGGGACCCGGCGGCCCCGGCCACGACAGCGGCGGCGCCCGCCAGCGGATCGTTGTCGACGACGAGGACGCGCGCCTCGGCCTCCCGACCGATCTGCTCGACCTGATCCAGCAGCAGCGGCAGAAGCTCGGCGAGATAGTCGTTCCGCCGATATGTGAGAATCGCCACGGTCAAACTCGGGCGGGTCGGCACGTCCCGCCGGGAGCGCCCGTCGGGCGCACGACGGCGCGAGGCGCGTGCACCCCTGACCTCCTCGTCTCGAGCGTTCACCGCGCTCCCCTCTCCGCTGCGTGGTCGGCCTCGACGGTACTATTCCAGGGCGCCGCGGTCCCGGCCACCTCACGGACCGCACTTCAGGAAGAGGCCACCATGGGCACCGATCACACGAGCACCGCATCGACGACGGAGGAGACGTCGGAGGAGACGACCTCCCATCTGCTCGCCCGCACCGCCGTCGTCGTCGTCAGCTACGCCGCGCCCGAACTCCTGGAGAGCAATCTGACTCAGGTCTGCCGGGATGTCCCGGAGGCCCGGTTCGTCGTCGTCGACAGCTTCTCGACCCCCGAGGCGCGCGAGGCGACACTCGCGCTGGCGCGCGAGCACGACTGGACCGTCGAGACGCCCGACACCAACACCGGCTTCGGCGGCGGTGTGAACCTCGGCGCCGCTCGCGCCCGCGCCGAGGGCGCCGAGATCCTCCTTCTGCTCAATCCCGATGCGACGATCTCCCGGGAGAACCTCATCCGGCTCGTCAGCCGCGTGCGGGCCGAGCCGCTGACGCTGGTGGCTCCCGTACTGACCAACTCCGAGGGACGGGTCGTGGCGGATCGGACGGTGGTGTGCCTGGCGGACGGATCCATGCGCTCACCGCGCTCGACCAAGCCCATTCCCCCGGGCGGAACCCGCCCGTGGCTCAGCGGAGCCTGCCTGGCGCTGTCCACGCGTCTGTTCGAGGTCACCGGAGGCTTCGACGAGCGCTACTTCCTGTACTGGGAGGACGTCGATTTCTGCGCACGAGTGCTCGACGTCGGCGGCGCCCTCATGCTCGCCCGAGGCGCGGCGGCCGTCCACGACGAGGGCGGCACCCAGGCGGACCAGACCGCTTCCGACGGGAGACGCGCGAAGTCCGACACCTATTACTACTACAACGCGCGCAATCGTCTGCTCTACGCGGCCCTTCAGCTGGACCGTGCCGAGCAGCGCCGTTGGGCCGCCACCTCGGCGGCGGCCGCGCGGGAGATCGTCCTACGGGGAGGGCGGCGCCAGCTGCTCAGCTCACGCTCCTCGCTGCGGGCCGCCTGGGCGGGCACTCGCGACGGACTGCGGCTCCTGCGCCGGATTCAGCGCGGCGAGCCGCCGGCCGAGGGCGTACCGCTCACCCGCTGAGAATTGCCGCACAGCCACCGGCGCGGGGTGGTGCAGCGGCGGCCGCGGGCACGGCTCACCACGAGACGACTACGAGGCCCTACATCCGCGCATCCGCCCGCGCGCGAGAAGGCTTCCCCGCTGCACCTTCGACAACTACGTCATAGCCCCGCATCCGCCCACGCGCGAGAAGGCTTGTTCCCCATCGTGGTGCGGGTCTGCTCCTGGCCCCCCAATCCGCCCGCGCGCGAGAAGGCTGCGAGTCCTTCCCGACGACCGGCGTGGACTCCGCCCGCATCCGCCCGCGCGAGAAAACTGCGCACCCATCCACGGCCCGAGTCCGGACGCCTTCCGGACAGCACCGGTGCGCGCCGGGGGCCCTTGAGGGTCCTCGGCGCGCACCGGGTTACTCATCGTCCCAGCGCGGGACGGAACGCGGAATCAGCGCAGGCGCGTGACCTTCACCGAGTCGACCGCGAGGTTGATCGTCTCGGGGCCGGCAGACCCCGACACGTAGGTTCCGAAGCCGATCGAACCCGGCGCGGCCAGGGCGGCGTCGTCATCGGTCTTGTCCACCTGCCACTGATCGGGCTCGGAGTCGCCGATCCAGGCGCGAGCGCGCACGGCGGTGGACTCGGCGCCGTCGAGAGCGAAACGCAGGTGGAGAGGCTGCCCCGCCGTGTACGTTCCCACGTTGGCGGTGCCGATCACCGTATCGGTGTCGCCGACCTTCTTCCCGACCGTCATCGTCACAGCGCCGTCGGCCCCGATGCGGAACTCCGCGTGGTAGCGGCCGGCCTCCGTCTGGCGACCGATGTAGGTGATGTACGTGCCGTTACCGCTCGCCAGAGCGTCCAGGGACATGTCGACCTGCGACTCCGTGGAGGTGGAGTCGATCACCTGGGAGTGGACCGAGGAGGAGGAGCGCGCCCCCTTCATGGCGATCATGCCCTTGGAGTCGGCGGTGGAGTAGCCGCTCCGGCCCCAGTCGATCGTCCAGTCGCCGCCCTTGGCCGCGGAGCCCCAACCGCCCTGGGTGGTCCGGTCGAAGGAGTCCTCGAAGAAGGCCTGGCCGACGCCGACGTCGCCGCCCGGATCCGGCTGGTCGGGCTGATCCGGCTCGTCATCCCCCGGCTGTCCGGCCGCCGTGACGTCCACCCAGTCGGAGTAGGCGGAGGCGCCCCACGGGTCCTCCACGACGACGCGGTAGCGGTGAGAACTGCCGGGCTTGACGGTGTCGCTGGCGCTGAGCTGAGGCAGGTCCCAGAAGCTGGCCGAGACCGTCTGAGTCGACACCGGCTTGGAGTCGGCGGTGTCGCGGTAGACCTTGTAGGTCAGCTCCTGATCGTCACGATCCCAGTTGGCCGGGAAGGAGAGGTTGACGACACCGGAGTCGGTCGAGTCCGCCGTCACCTTGTAGGCGCTGCCCTTGTTCTCCGGCCCCATCTTGTTGGGGGCCAGGTCGCGGCGGGCGAAGCGCACCAGGCCCTGCTGGCCGGTGCCGTTGACGGCGGTGAACTCGCCGCCGTAGACGATGTAGTCCTTGTTGCCCTCGACCGTCCAGGTCGCCTGGCTCAGACCGGTGAAGGAGCCCGTCGTGAACGTGGGGTAGAAGTTGAGGTTGGTGGGCGCCGGCTGGCCGCGGTGATCGGCGTACCACCGCGCCGTGTTCGGCAGGACCTTACCGGTGGCGCGATTCGTGAAAGCCACGGCGTGGTGGTACTCCCTGGCGTTGGGCAGCCCGCCGATGTTCGAGCAGTCGTGGGTGTGGCTGGAGGCGTAGACGACGTCGCCCATGGGCTGGACGTCGTAGGTGTCCCCGTGGCAGTCCGCCAGGTACGCCAGCTCACCGGTGGTCCAGTCGGCGCGGAACAGGCCCTCGATGTTGGCCTGGCTGCTGTTCATGGAGTAACCCGTGCCGTAGAGCCCCTGGTCGTCGGCCTTCAGACTCATGATGGCCCCGGAGTCGCCGGCATTGCTCACGACCGAGTTGAGACTGTTCATGCGCACACTGCCGTCGTTCTCCAGGATCGCCATTCCGTAGCCGGGATCCGCCGAGGAATTGACGGAGGTGAAGCTGCCCCCGATGGCCAGGCCGTTGCCGTCCGGAGCGACTGCGATCGTCATCACCACGCGGTTATCGACCTGAGGGGCGAAGTCCGTCAGCTTACGCGACCCCAGGTCGAAGGCGGCGACCCGCTGCCGGGTCTGGGAGTTGACATCGGTGAAGGCGCCCCCGATGTAGAGGGTCGAGCCGTCCTTCGAGAGCTCCACGGCCTTGACCGTGGCGTTGGCCGCCAGGCCCAGGTGCCGACGGGAGCCGTCGGCGGCCGAGACCGCGCCGACGCGATAGGTGCCGACGTCGTTGATCTTGGTGAAGCTGCCCCCGAGGTAGAGCGTGGAGCCGTCGGGGGAGGCCTTGATGGAGCGCACCTCGCCGTTGGTCGTCGGCGCCCAGCCCAGCAGCTCGCCGGTGTTGATGTCGTAGGCCATGAGGTTGGAGCGGGACTGCTCGTTCTCACCGACGGCCGAGCCCGCGGGGCGGGCCGAGTCGAACTTCCCGGCGACGTAGACGGTGTTGCCGACGACCTCCTGGTCCCACACCACGCCGTTCCCGATCTGGGCGGTGGGCAGGGCGTCGGCGGAGACGGTCTGGTCCGCCTTCTGGGCGGCGTCCTTCTGATCGGCGGGAGTCTGCTCGCCGTCGGCGGCCCGCTCCCGGTCGGCGCCGTCCTGACCGGCGGCGCCCTTATCGCCGTTGTCGGCGCCGTTCTGGTCGGCGCCCTTCTGATCGCCCGCCTTCTGGGCGGCGTCCTTCTGATCGGCCTGATCGGCGGGCACCTGCTGATCAGCGGGCGTCTGACTCATCGACTCGTCGGCACGGGCGCTCGTCACCGGCAGCAGGCCGGTGACGAGCAGGAGAATACTCAAGGTGAACGCTGGTAGCGAAATTCGCAAGTGGCGAGGCACGAGGCGGCTCCGTCCAAAGATTGGTTCGACGCCCACTGGGGTGCGGCGGGCGCCTTGGCTGTGCTGGGAAGCGCCGCCCTCCGCCAGGCAGGGGGAGCGACGCGGGATTAATGGGAAACGTTACCCCATTGAGACGCGTATGGGGAATAGGTCGGGAGGGGCGACTCGCGAGTCTCCCGCACGGGGCATCGGCAGGGCGCCCACGGGCGCCGCTGATTCCCTCGCGCCGTCACGACGTCGGAGCCTCCCCCTGGAAGACGGCCGCGCGCGACTCCGCGCCCGAATCGACGACCACGCTGACGGATCCGCGCTCCTCAACGGGGACGACGAACCCGTACTCGACGACGATGCCCTGCCCGGGCGCCAGCGAGGCGGGAACCACGTCGGACGCCCCCTCGACCGCGTCCGCGGGCACGGCATCCGCACCATATGTGACCGTAACCACAAGACCGCTCAGTGATATGTCCTGTCCTGTGGAGTTTCCCACAGTCACGGGAACGATGATGCCCGCGCCGCCGATCTCGCCGGGGGCGGCTGCGATATCGGCCGCCCTCAGAGCGCCGATCTGCACGTTCAGGCCGTTGTCGAGAGCCGCGGCCTGGTCGAGGCCCTGGGCCGGGAGCTCGCCGGGAGCCGAATCGCCGGAGTCGTCGCCGTCGGCGGAGTCAGTCGCGGGCGCGGACTCCGTCGCCGTCGGCGAGGGCGGGGCCGTCGTCGCGACGGTCGGCACGGCGGCCGGATCGGGGGTGCCGGTCGAGGTCTCGGGCGCGTCGGACGGCTCCGCGGAGGCGCTGGCGTCGGCCGCCGGGGATTCGGAGCGGGAGCAGCCGGTCAGCACGGCGCCCGCCATGGTGAGCGGAAGGAGGACGAGGGCGGTGATGCGCAAGGGTCTGTTCATTGGCGCAGGATAGGCGCATTCTCCCATCACGCGCATCGTCGCCACCCGGCGCGATAGCCTGGCCGTGTCATCCCGCTCCCGCCCCCATGGAAGGCCACCGTGACCGTCTCCTCCCCCCAGAGCCTGAGAATCGCGATGATCGGGACGCGTGGTGTGCCCGCGCGCTACGGCGGCTTCGAGACCGCGATCGAGGAAGTCGGCCGCCGCCTGGCCGACCGGGGCCACCGCGTCCTGGTCTACTCCCGCAACCCCGACTCCTCGGCGCCTCTGCCGCGCACCTACAGGGGCATGCGCGTGATCGAGCTGCCCGCCATGCGACGCCGCAGCCTGGAGACCCTCTCCCACACCGGAGCCTCGATCACGCACCTGCTGCCGCGGGTCCACCCGGACGTCGCCTTCGTCTTCAACGCCGCCAACTCCCCCTTCCTGCCGGCGCTGCGCGCCGCGCGGATCCCCGTGGCCACGCACGTGGACGGCCTGGAGTGGAAGCGCGGCAAGTGGGGACCGACCGGCCGGCGCTACTACCGTGCGGCGGAGACCCTCGCGGTCCGCTACTCCGACGCCCTGATCGCCGACGCCCGGGGCATCGCCGACTACTACGCCCGGGAGTTCTCCGCCCCCACCGAGCTCATCGCCTACGGCGCTCCGCAGGTGCCCACGCGCACCGACCGGCTGCCCGAGCTGGACCTGGAGGCGGGCGAGTACCACCTGGTGGTGGCGCGCTTCGAGGTCGAGAACCACGTCGATGTCGTCGTCGATGGCTACACCCGCTCGTCGGCCCGCCGGCCGCTCGTCGTCGTCGGCTCGGCCCCCTACTCCGACGACTACACCCGCCGGGTGGAGGGACTGGCCGACTCCCGCACGCGGCTCCTGGGCGGCGTGTGGGACCAGGAGCTGCTCGACCAGCTCTACACCGGGGCGCTCGTCTACCACCACGGTCACTCCGTGGGCGGCACCAACCCGTCCCTGCTGCGAGCCATCGGCGCGGGGACCGCCGTGAACGCCTTCGACGTGTCCTTCAACCGCGAGGTCCTGGGTGAGGCCGGGCGGTACTGGTCGGATGCCGACGACGTCGCCGCCCTGATCGCCTCCGCGGAGGCCGATCCCGCCGCCCAGCTGGAGCGCGGCGCCCTGTCCCTGGAGCGCGCCCGCCTCTACGACTGGGACGAGGTCGCGGACCGCTACGAGGCGCTGGCCCGGCGCCTGGCCGCCGCCGGCCCCTCCTCGCACCGCCCCAGCGGCAGGCGCGCGGGGGTGGACGGATGAGCACCGTCCTGGTCGCCCACCCCTCGCCCGACCTCTACGGCTCCGATCGCCAGCTGCTGGAGACGATCCGGGCCCTGACCGACGCGGGTCACCGCGTCAACGCCGCGCTGCCCGACGACGGGCCGCTCCTGGCGGAGCTGGAGGCGCTCGGGGCACGGGCGGCGATCGTGCCCTTCACGGTGCTGCGCAAGTCCCTGCTGAGCCCTCGCGGGCTCCTCGGGCTGGCGGCCCGCTCCGGCGGGGAGATCTCCCGGTTGCGGGCCCTGATCAAGGCGAACGACGCCGATCTCGTCCTGGTCAACACCGTCACCCTGCCATGGTGGGCCCCGGCCGGTCGCGCCGCCGGCGTGCCGGTCCTGGCGCACGTCCACGAGGCGGAGGACACCCAGAACCTGCTGGTGCGCGCCGGGCTCAACGCCCCGTTGCTGGCGGCCTCCCGCGTGGTGGTCAACTCGCAGGCGGCCCACGACACCCTCGTACGGGCGCAACCGCTGCTGGCACGGCGCACGCAGGTGGTCCACAACGGCGTTCCCGCGCCGGAGACCCCTCCGCGCCCGCTGCGCGAGCGCCTGCCGCAGGCGAGCTTCCGGATCGCCATGGTGGCCAGGCTCTCCCCGCGCAAGGGCGTCGATGTCGCCCTGGATGCACTGGGGCACCTGCGCGCCGATGGGCTGAACGCCACCCTGCAGGTGTGCGGATCGGTATTCCCCGGCTATGAGTGGTACGAGGCGGAACTGCGCGAGCGCGCGGCGCAACCCGACCTGGCCGGTCACGTGGAACTACTCGGCTACGTGCATCCGACCTGGCCGGTGCTCTACGACGCCGATGCCGTCATCGTGCCCTCGCGGGTCGAGCCCTTCGGCAACACGGCGGTCGAGGCCATGCACGCCGAGCGACCCCTGGCGGCCTCCCGAGTGCAGGGACTGGCCGAGGTCGTCACGGATGGCGTCACCGGGCTGCTGGTCGAGCCCGGATCGCCTCGAGCGCTCGCGGACGCGCTGCTCAGCCTGGCGGCCGACCCCGGGCGGGCCCGCGCGCTGGCTCGGACCGCCAGGCGGGAGGCCGCCGAGCGCTTCGGGGTCGAGCGCTACCGCAGGGCGATGGCCGAGGTCGTCGACGACCTGCTGGTGGGGAGCGCGAGCACGCCGTCCTGAGGCGCGGAGCGGGAGAGATGGGAGGGCCTCCCCCGCCGTCGGACCGATCTCGACGCGGAACCCGACCGATCTCGACGCGGAACCGAACCGATCTCGACGCGGAACCGAACCGATCTCGCGGGGCGGGACGAGGCGGCCGCTCAGGCGCTGCGGCGCAGCTCGAGGTACCACCTGGGCAGGGCCAGGGCGACGTAGAGCGTGTAGCCGACCAGCATGAGGCCGTACACCCACATGAACACCACGGGCGCGGAGCGCAGCATGAGCACGAAGCACATGAGCCCGTAGTCGGTCGGCGCCGAGAGCACCGCCTTGGTGAGCCCGGGCCTGCCCTCGCCGCTCGCCAGCGGCGTGCCCCCGTGGTAGCGCAGCTGGTAGGTGAGGATGTAGCTGAAGAAGTGGATGTTCTGCACCGCCCCGAAGGCCAGCGGCACGAGCAGCACCGCCGGCCCCGCCAGATCATCCAGGCTGAAGCGGAACAGGCTGATGGCGATCGCCGCATGGATCGTGGACAGCTTGATGACATCGGCCACATGATCGAGCCACTCCCCGGCCCTGGAGCCGCCGTGCCGCAGGCGCGCGAGCTGGCCGTCGGCCGAGTCGAGCGCGTAGCCCACCATGAGCAGCAGGGATGTGAGCACCGCGGCCACCACCGACGGCGCCCAGACGGCGATGAGCACGACGGCCAGGTAGGTGCAGCAGGCCGACAGCAACGTCACCTGGTCGGGCGTCATGCCGACGCGATGGGCGACGGCGGCGAGCACACGGCCCGCCGGACGGTTGATGACGCGCGAGTAGAGCGGGGCACCCGCGTTGGACTTCTGGGCCGCCGACAGCGCGCGGATGGACTCCGAGACGCGGGGTCGGGCGACGGGCGCGGATGTGGTTGCGGACATCATCTCTCCGGTTGGGTCGGGAAGGGTGGATCGGGGCTCTCAGTATCGTCGGAGGCGGCACGCGGATCGGACGCCCTCGGACCGGCGCCGCCCGGACCGACGGCGGGCTCGCCGTCCAGGACGACAGTACGCCCGTTCCCGCCCGCGGGCGTGGAGGTCGGGCCGCCGGCGCCCGTCCGAGCGGCCGCGAGGACGGCCTCTCCGGGATCCTCGTCGAGCGACTCGTGGGACTCGCGGGGGGCGGCCTCGGGGTGCTCGAGACCGTCGCCGGCCTCCTTCGCGCGCCGACGCCGCAGGTCGTGGGCCACCCACAGGGCGTAGGGCACGAGCTGGCACACGATCACCGTGATGACCGAGCCGGCCAGCGGCCCCGCCGCCCCCAGGGGGGCGATGAGCACCCAGGACAGCGCCAGGTTCGCCGGCACCACGATGAGCACGGGCAGCATCTGGGCGCGCAGCCCCCGCGGATCGGTCATGTACATGCCCAGGGGCTGCTTGGCGGCCTCGACGACGACGTTGGCCACGTTGGCCACCAGCAGCGCCGTCGGCAGGACGATCTGCCCCTTGGACAGCAGCGGGGCGGCCCACGGCGCCACCGCCGCCAGGCAGACGCCCAGCGCGCCCCCCGACGCCGCGAAGGCGGCGGCCGCCCCGAAGGGGGACTCGACGCGGCCGTCGGCGCGCGCCTTGGCGAAGTGCGGCCACATGGCCATGCCCGTGGCCGTCACCGTCTGCGTGAGCATGTTGAAGAGCTGGAAGGCGAGGTTGTACTGGGCCAGGGTCTGCCCGCCCCCCAGGTGGGACAGCAGCAGGCGATCGGTCTGGAAGGCGATCGGGATGACGAGGGCCTGGACGAGCGAGGGGCCCGCGGTGTCGATGATCTTCACCCCGCGCACCCGGTGCAGTCGGGGCACGTCGCGCAGCGCCCCCGCCAGCAGGGGGCGGGTGGCCCGCCAGGCCACGACCACGCAGATGATCGACACGAGGGTGTTGGCCACGTAGGACAGCCCCGACACGGCATTGCCCGCGTCGATGCGGGCAATGACGACGACCAGCAGCATGCAGGTCAGGGCCGGGGAGACGACCCCCTGGCTGATCACCTGGGTGGCGGTGCGCCCCATGCCCACGACGACCCGCTGGCCGACGCTCAGCGGCAGGGCCGCGGCGTACACCAGCAGGCAGAAGGAGGCGGTGGCCCCGCCGCCATCCATCAGCTTGGCGCCCAGGAGGGTCGGCCACGCGCCCAGCAGCCCGAGCACGATGCCGGTGGTGGCGATGACGAGCGCGGACCCGAGGAGCACGCGGATCGCGGTGGTCAGAGTCCGTCGCACGATCATGTCGTGACGAAGATCGCTCGACCCGGCCACCGTGTTGAGGATCACCGCGCCGATGCCCAGATCGGTGAACGGCATGAGGTTCGGGAAGGACGCCAGCAGCCCGTACTGGGCGTAGGCGTCGGCGCCGAAGTGGCTGGTGATGAGCCGGGTGTTGATCAGGCCGAAGATCCCGGCCGCCCCCATGACGACGATCTTGGCCAGCGCGGTGCGGCGCACCGGCCCCCAGGCGCCGGACCGAGGCGCCGAACGAGTCCAAGTCATGGGACGATCTCCTCACCAAAAGCTGGTCAAGGGTGGATAATATGGGAGATGCGCGCGTAGGGTGACTCCTCTCACGCGCGTTCCGCCAGGGGTCGTCGTCACGGTAGCATCATCGGACGACCGCCCCGACGGCGGTCGCGACAATCGGACACGTTCAGACAAGTTCAGAGACAGTAGAGACAGTTCACAGACATCGCCTCGAAGAACTCCAGAGACGTTCTGGAGCCGGAGGCCTCAGAAGACATTCCACACCCGACCCCTGATATCCCGGACCTAACGCCATTCACGGAGACACCTTGCAGCCCACAATCCCGCTCCAGTCCCCACAGCGCTCCGCCTCGAGGCGCTCGCTGCGGGCGGGCGCGCGCGGCTACCTCCCCCCGCTGGACTCGCCCGGCTTCACCTCCTGGCCCGTCATGCGCCGCGACCTGCTCACCTGGCTCCTCCTGGGCGACCTCGCCGCCATCGTGGCGCCCACGCTGCTGCGCGCCCTGCTCAGCTCGACCGACGTCCTCGCGGCGTTCATGACCCTCGCCACCGGCACAGCCACGATGCTGCTGGCCTGGGCCCTCGGATCGCTGCGGGTCGATGTCGTCGACCAGGCCCGTTCCGGGTGGGGCCGTCTGCTGACCGCGGCGGCGGTGATCGCGCCGATCGCCATCATCGTCAACCAGGCCCCCCCGCTGTCGTCCTCCACCATCGTCCTCCTCGTCCTGCTCGCCGTCCAGACCGCACTGGCCATCGTCAACAGGAGCATCGAGAGCGCCTGGCTGCGCCGCTGCCGCATGGACGGCCACGGCCTGCGCCGCACGCTCATCGTCATGGGCACGGGCGCGGAGGTCATCCTGCGTCAGCTGCACCGCCACCCGGGCGACGGCTTCCTGGTCGTCGGCTACCTGTCGGCCACCACCAGCCGCTCCCCCTCGGCCGCTCCCCTGGGCGACGCCGACTCGATCAGGCACACGGTCAACTCCGAGCACATCGACGTCGTCATGACCCTCGGCGGCGTGACGCCGGACTCGCTGGTCTCCATCATGCGGGCCCTGGAGACGACCTCAGCCCGCCTCGTCGTCGCCCCCGGTCTCCAGGACGTCGTTCCCGGACGCATGCGCGGCCTGCCGGTCACGCACGGCTGGAGCGGTCTCATCGACGTGCGCCTGCGCCGGGTGCGGCTGGTGACGAAGGACCTCATCGACCGCCTCGCCGCCATCGCGCTTCTCCTCGTCGCCGGACCGGTCCTCCTCACCGCCGCCGCGGCGATCCGCCTGGACTCCCCCGGTCCCGCCTTCTACACCCAGACCCGCGTGGGGGAACGGGGCCGGCACTTCACCATGTTCAAGCTCCGCTCGATGTACATCGACGCGGACGCGCGCCGTGCGGCCGTCGTCGCCGCCGGCGGAGACGCGGGCAACAAGGTGCTCTTCAAGGACCGCCAGGATCCTCGCATCACCCGGGTGGGGCGCATCCTGCGCCGCACCTCCCTGGACGAGCTGCCCCAGCTCCTCAATGTGCTGCGCGGGGACATGAGCCTGGTCGGTCCCCGGCCGGCGCTGCCCCAGGAGGTCGCCGAGTACGACGCCGAGGCCCGTCGCCGTCTCCTCGTCAAACCGGGGCTGACCGGCCTGTGGCAGGTCTCGGGACGCTCGGATCTGTCCTGGGACTCCACGGTCGCCCTGGATCGGCACTACGTCGAGAATCGCGGCGCACAGCTCGACGTGGAGATCCTGGCCAACACTCTGAAGGCGGTCGTCGGGGGACGGGGAGCCTACTGATGCTCACCGGCTACGTACCCGGTGGCTTCGACATGCTCCACATCGGTCATCTCAACATCCTCACCTCCGCCGCCGCGCGGTGCGACCGCCTTGTCGTGGGGGTGGCCACCGACGACTCCCTGGAGCGCATGAAGGGGCGCCCGCCCATCGTGCCCCAAGCCGAGAGAATGGCCCTGGTCAGCGCCCTGCGAATGGTCGACGCGGTCGTGCCGGACCTCGATCAGGACAAGCGCCTCGCCTGGGAGCGCTCCCCCTTCGATATCCTGTTCAAGGGCACCGACTGGAAGGGAACCGAGAAGGGCGACGCCCTCGAGGCGCAGATCATGGAGGTGGGCGCACGGGTGGTCTATCTGCCCTACACCCCCACCACCTCCTCGACCATGCTGCGTCGTGTGCTCGCTCAGGAGGTTGCTGCGCGCACCCCCGTGCCGGACGGGAGGTGACTACGAGTGCGCATTCACGTGCCGCGACGCCCACGCCTGCGTCGCGGTTCCCCGTTGGCGCGCCGCAGGCTGTCCACCGTGCTCGTGTTCCTGGCGTTCGCCGCGCTGGCGGCCGCGGCCTGGTTCCACAAGGGGGCCTCGCAGGCCGACGTCGAGCTCAACGACGGCGGGGTATGGGTCACCAGCACCACCCAGCACCTCGTGGCGCGATTGAACTACCCCTCCCGTCAGGTCGACGGCGCCATCCGCACGGCCTCGGACAGCTTCGACGTCACCCAGAGCGCCGACCACGTCCTGGTCCCGGACACGGCCGCCTCCTCCGTCTCCACCGTGGACCCCACGACCGTCTCGCTGTCCGCGGGGACGCCGCTGACCAGTGGCGTCACCGTCTCCCAGGGCGCCGACCGGGTCATCTCCGTCAACTCCGTCGAGGGCACCGTGCGCGCCACCACGGTCAGCACCGTCGGCTCGCTATCGACGTCCCCGGCGCTCATCGAGAACACGCCGGACGTCGTGGCGGTGGCCGGAACCGACGGCTCCGTCCATGCCGTGTCCGCCAAGACCGGCACGATCACGACGGTCCCCGTGCGCTCCACCGGCTGGGACAAGCCCAGGACCGAGTCGGTGTCGCTCACGGCGGGCACGGACGTCGCCGTGACCGCCGTCGGGAAGCAGACCGTCGTCCTGGAGCGAGGCACGGGCGTGCTCCACCTGCCCGACGGCAAGACCATCGACCTGGGCGAGTCGGGGCTGTCCCTTCAGCAGCCGGGTCCCGACTCCGACACCGTCCTGGTCGCCTCCCGCACCTCTCTGCTGAGCGTGCGCATGGACGGCTCGGGCTCCACGACGCTGCCCTCGGCCGACGAGGGGGAGGCCCCCGTCGGCGTGGCCGCCGCTCCGGTGCGCCTGGGCGGCTGCGTCTACGCCGCCTGGTCAGGATCCGGCCAGTTCGTGCGCCAGTGCTCGGGAACCACCGAGACCCGGCACGACGAGAAGCTCGCCTCCTCCACCACCCCCGTCTTCCGCGTCAACAGGGACGCCATCGTCCTCAACGACGTGGCCGAGGGCACCGTGTGGCTCCCGGACGAGGAGCTCGTGCTGGTCGAGAACTGGACGGACGTCACCTCGCAGACGGATGAGGACGCCACCCACAAGGACGACTCGGCCCAGACCAGCGAGTCCCAGTCCCTGCCCGAGCGCACCGAGGAGAACCATGCGCCCGAGGCGGTCGATGACTCCTTCGGCGCGCGTCCGGGCCGCTCCACCATTCTGCCGGTGCTGGCCAACGACTCCGACCAGGACGGCGACGTGCTCACCGCGACCCCCGGTGAGGGCGCGGCCGGCAGCGTGGTGACGCAGGCGCAGGACGGCCTGGCCCTGCGCCTGAACACGGCCGAGGACGCCACGGGCACCCTCACGATCCCCTACACGGCCGACGACGGGAGGGGCCTGTCCGACTCCGCCGTGGCCACCGTCGAGGTGCACCCCTGGGACGTCAACGGAGCCCCCGAGCAGAACACGACGCCGAAGATCGTGGTCTCGGGCACGGCCTCCGCCTCCGCCAGCGTGCTGGGCACCTGGCAGGACCCCGACGGGGACACCCTCTACCTGGTCTCCGCCCAGGGCGAGGGCCTGGACGTGCGCACGACGAACGAGGGCACGGTCACGGTACGGGATCTGACGGGGACCCCGGGCACCCGCCCATTGACGGTGGTCGTCTCCGACGGCCGCGAGACGACCTCGGGGACGGTCGATGTGGACGTGCAGTCCGCCGACGCGGCGGTGCCGATCGCCAACGCCGATCACGTCCACGTCGTCGCCGGCTCCCAGACGGTCTTCTCGCCGCTCGACAACGACTCCTCCCCGACCGGGGAGCCGCTGAGCCTGGCGGGCCTGGAGGAGGCCCCCGCGGGGACCACCGCCGAGATCAACCGGCAGGCGGGCACCGTCACGTTCAAGGCGGAGGCCGCGGGAACCTACTACCTCACCTACGACGTCTCGGCCGGCGCGGCGGTGGCCCAGGGCGTGGTGCGCGTCGATGTCGCGGCCGCCTCCGACTCCTCCGTGCCGCCCGTGCCGGAGAACGACACCGCCCTGCTGCGCGAGGGCGGCGCGGCGACGATCTCCCCCCTGGACAACGACTTCGATCCCTCAGGCGGGATCCTCGTGCTCCAGTCGGCCTCGGCGCCCCCGGAGTCGGGGGTGGCGGTCACCGTGGTCAACCACTCGCTGCTGCAGATCACCGCGGCGGGCGGCGTGCCCGAGCAGGTGGAGCTGGAGTACGTCGTCTCCAACGGCGCCTCGACGGCGACCGGGCACGTGACGGTCGTCCCCATCTCCTCCAGCGAGGCGCAGGTCCCGGTCACGGCCTCCGACACCGCGGTGGTGCGGGTGGGCGACGTCGTCACCGTACCGGTGCTCGACAACGACACCTCGCCGTCGGGGCTGGCCCTGTCGCTGTCCGACGAGCTGGGAACCGTCGGGGACTCGCTGGGCAGCGCCTGGGTCTCCGAGGACTCCGTGCGCATGAAGGCCGGCGATATCCCGGGGCGCACGACCCTGACCTACACGGCCACCGACACGCTGGGCCAGACCGCCACCGGCCGGCTGGACATCGAGGTGCGCGACCGCGACGACGCCTCCAACGCCGCCCCCAGCCCGCAGAACCTGGAGGCGAGCACGGTGGCGGGGGCGCCCGTCGATATCACCGTGCCGTTGGACAACATCGACGCCGACGGCGACTCGGTGAGCCTGGTGGGACTGAACCAGCCCCCGACCGGCGGCACGGTCCAGGTCGATAGCACCTGGCTGACCTACACCCCCACCGACGGCACGACGGGCACGGACACCTTCACCTACACCGTTCAGGACCGCTTCGGCGCCCAGGCGAGCGCCACGGTGCGCGTCGGGGTGGCGCCGACCTCGGCGACGAACACGGCGCCGGTCGCCACCGACGACATGGTGATGGCCAAGCCGGGGCGCACCGTGGCCGTGGACGTGGTCGACAACGACCTCGACGCCGACGGCGACAATCTCGTCCTGGAGGGCACGCCCGTTCCGGACGACGACGCCCTGGGCGTGTCCGTGCGCTCCAACCGCATCGTGCTGAACCTCCCGGCCACCGAGGGCGTCCGCACGGTGCACTACACCGTCTCCGACTCCCGAGGCGGCACCGACGTGGGCACCCTGACCGTGCAGGTGGCCGCCGACGCGCCCTCGGCCAGTCCCGTGGGCGTGGACGACTACGTGACCGTGGACAAGGTGGACGCCGACGGCTCGGTGACCGTACCGGTGCTGGACAACGACTCCGACGCGGACGGCTCCCCCTGGGATCTGACCCTGACCACCGACGACCCGACCGCGCAGGTGGTCGACGGCGAGTCGATCCAGGTGACGGTCGGCGACGAACGGCGCTTCGTGCTCTACACGGTCACCGACGTCGACGGCCTCACGGGCAACGCCGTGGTCGTCGTGCCCGCCCGCTCCGAGCTGCGGCCGCGCCTGAACTCCACCGCGGTTCCGGTGCGCATCCCCGCGGGCCGGAGCATGGACGTGAACCTGTCGTCCTACATCGCCTCGCGCGCCGGGACCTCGCCGACGGTCACCGACACCTCCACCCTGCGCACGGGCAACGGCCTGGACTCGGCGACGGTCGGCTCGAGCGGCGGCACCGTGTCGCTGACGCCGACGGCGGGCTTCCTCGGGCAGACCTCGGTGACGATGACGGTGGCCGACGGAACAGGCGAGGACGCCCTGAGCTCGACCCTGACACTGCCGGTCGTCGTGGAATCGACGACGAACTCCGCCCCCGTGCTCACCCCGACGCAGATCGTGGTGGCGCCCGGCGAGGGGGCCACCACCGCGGACCTGGCCGCCATGACCAAGGACCCCGACGGCGACCGCCTCTCCTTCACCGCCGGATCGGCGTCCGACGGCTTCGAGGCGAGCCTGTCCGGCTCGACGCTGTCGGTCAGCGCGGCCGCGAACGCCTCCATCGGCACCACCGGCAGTATCACCATCACGGTGAGCGACGGGACGAATCCGTCGGTGAGCGCCGAACTGCCGCTGAGGATCGTCGAGTCCACCAAGCCCCTCATGACCACGGCGCCGGCCACGCTGACCTCGGACGGCTCGCCGGTGACGGTGGACGTGGCGTCGCTGGTCACCAACCCCTTCCCCGGCAAGCCCATCACGCTCGCGGAGACCCCGGCGGTCACCTCCGGGCAGGGCAGTGTGTCGGCATCCGGAACGACCCTGACCATCAGCCCCGCCGGTGGCTTCACCGGGCGCCTCGTCGTGGGCTACCGGGTGCTGGACGCCACCGGCTCCGCGACGCGCGCGGTCAGCGGAACGGTGACCGTGACGGTCTCGGGCGTCCCGGATCCCCCAACCGGGGTGAGCGCGGAGCCCCGGGGCGCCTCCTCCATGTCGGTGAGCTGGACGCCCGGGGCGGACCACGGATCGACGATCACCTCCTACACCCTCACCGAGGTCGGCGGCGCCGGCACGTGGCGCTGCACGGGCTCGCCCTGCGAGGCCTCCGGTCTGCGGACGGGCGGCACCTACTCCTTCCGGGTCGTGGCCACCAACGCCTCGGGCTCCTCGGAGCCCTCGGCCGCCTCGGCGCCCACGGTGCTGTCGGCCACCCCGGAGCGGCCGACGGGCGTGACCCTCACAGGGGGCCAGGGCGAGGTCACCGCCTCGTGGGCCCCCGTGGACGCGGACGGCTGGGCCGTCTCCTACGAGGTGCAGCTCGACGACGGCCAGACGCAGACGACCAGGGGAACGTCGGCGACCTTCTCCGTGGACTCCGGCAGCTACGTCGCCAAGGTCCGCGCCGTCATCCCCGGCGGCGAGGCCTCGGAGTGGGCGACGTCGAACGTCGCCGGGCCGTGGAGCGCCCCGGGCAAGCCCGAGGTGCGGAAGACGGACGGCGGGGTCAACGTCTCCTGGAAACCCGTGGGACAGGCCGCGGGGGTCACCTACACCGTCAATATCTCGGGCGACGCCTCGTCGTCGGTCAGCGCCGGCAGCAGCACCAGCGCGTACGTCGCCCTGTCCCCCGGCAGCTACAGCGTCACCGTGACCGCCTCCCAGGGCGGCAGCTCCGCGGAGTCGCCGTCCACGGACTTCCAGGTCACGGGCGCTCCGAGCCCGCCATCGGCGCCGGTCATCGAGGCGCGGGGCGACTCGGGCACGCTCAACGTGGTCACCCCCGCCTACGCGAGCGCGGGCAACGGCTGGACCGCCGGCGAGCTCCGCGTGGAGTACTCCGCGGACGGCCGCCGCTGGACGGAGGGCCCGAATATCTCCGGGCTGCAGAACGGCACGGCCTACACCGTGCAGGCCCGCGTCGTCGCCCCCGACGGCTCGGTCTCCTCCTCGACGACCGGCAACTCGGCCACGCCCTACGGCCCCCCCACCTCGCCCACGATGCACTGCGAGGCCGGTGACACCACCGTGACCTGCAGCTGGTCCGGCGGCAGCGACGGCGGCATGGCGACGACCTACGAGCTCTCCGGCCAGAAGTCCGGCACGGTGGCGGCCTCGGGCAGCGAGACGTTCACCGTCGGCCACGGCGCCAAGGCCGAGCTGTGCGTGACCGCGAAGCAGGGCGCGAACCACGGAGCGACCAACTGCGACAGCGCGACCACCGCCGAGGAGTACTCCCGCGACTACGAGGGCGGCGCCGAGTGGGACGCATGGGGCGTCTGGACCAAGAGGCTCACGGTCTCGCTGAGGGGCTGGCCGCCCAACAGCCAGGTCACGTGCCGCGGGACCACGTGGTGGTACTTCGAGGACTCCACGTACTCCACGACGGTCACCACCGACAGCCGCGGGAACTACAGCGACTCCCCGGTGTGGACGGGCGGCGGGTACACCGGCAGGCTCTACACGCGCGACTACAACCCGGGAACCTGGTTCAGATGCGAGTAGTCCCTCCGCCCGCACCGGATCCGCGCCGCGGAGGCGAGCATGACGCGGACGGCGGCGACGGCCCCTCCCCGCCCGCACCGGATCCGCGCGGTCGGGGCCCGCGGTGCGCGACGGTAACCTACTGCGTGCGGCACCGCATCCCCCTCACACGTTCAGCTTTCTAGGAGGCACGCCCGTCCATGGCCCTCTCTCAGGACAATGCGGCATGGTTCGCCGACACCTTCACGCGCATCGTCGACAACGTCGGCCAGGCCCTCCTGGGCAAGGAGGACGTGGTGCGCCTGGCGCTGACGACCATGCTCGCCGAGGGGCACCTCCTGCTGGAGGACGCCCCCGGCACGGGCAAGACCGCCCTGGCCCGCGCGCTGGCCGCCACCGTGCAGGGCACCCACTCGCGCATCCAGTTCACCCCCGACCTGCTGCCGAGCGACATCACGGGCGTGACCATCTTCGATCAGAAGAGCCGCGAGTGGGAGTTCCACGCGGGCCCCGTCTTCGCCTCCGTCGTCCTGGCCGACGAGATCAACCGCGCCTCGCCCAAGACCCAGTCCGCCCTGCTGGAGGTCATGGAGGAGTCCACGGTCACCGTGGACGGCGACCGCCACGAGACCGGCCGCCCCTTCATGGTCATCGCTACCCAGAACCCCATCGAGCAGGCGGGCACCTATCGCCTGCCCGAGGCCCAGCTCGACCGCTTCCTGGTGAAGACCACCATCGGCTACCCCGACCGCGGGGCCCTGACCCGGATCCTCGCCGACTCCGCCAACCCGGACCGCTCCAAGTCCCTGAACACCGTCATCACCGCCCCGGCGGTCGCCCAGATGGCCGACCTGGCCGCGGGCAACCACGTCGAGGACTCGGTCCTGGACTACATCGGCGCGCTCGTGGAGGCCACCCGGGAGTCCCCGGACACGCGCCTGGGCGTGTCCACCCGCGGCGCCATCGCCATGACGCGCGTCGCCCGCGTGTGGGCGGCCTCCCGCGGGCGCCCCTACGTCCTGCCCGACGACATCAAGGAGCTCGCCGAGGTCGTCTGGGCCCACCGACTGGTCATGGACCCCGACGCCGAGTTCTCCGGCGCCACCGCCCGCGGCGTCATCACCCGTGCCCTGGAGGAGACGCCGGCGCCCACCACCCGACTCCAGGCCTGACGGCGGCAGCAGCATGCCCACGCCCCAGCCCCCACCCGCGCGCCCGAGGACGGGACGCGACGGCGCCCGCCCGCGCGACGCCGTAACCTCGGCGTCCCCGGCGCTCTCGGCGTCCTCAACACCCCCAGCGCACACGTGGCACGAGTCGATCCCGCTGCGCCGCATCATCGACGGCGTCTCCACTCGGAACTGGACGCTGGGCCTGGTCACTCCCACCGGCTGGGCGTGCCTGGCGCTCCTGCTCGTCACCGGTCTGGCCGCCCTCCGCCTGGGCTGGCAGGAGGCGTGGAGCGCGGCCGCGGTCCTGGCCGTCGTCGTGGGCACCTCCTGGTTGTGGCTCCTGCCGCGTGGCGCGCACCACGTCTCCCACGAGCTCCTCGAACCACGAGTCACGGTCGGCGACGAGGCGATCATCCACCTCACGGTCCTCAATCCCACCGGCCGTCCGCTGCTGCCCGCGCGCATGGAGATGCCCGTGGGCCCGGGCACCGCCGTCTTCGCCGTTCCCACTCTGCGCCCCGCCGCCATCCACGAGCGCGGCTTCGTGCTGCCCACCGCGCGGCGCAGCATCGTCACCGTCGGTCCCGTGGTCTCGGTGTCCGCCGACCCCATCGGCCTGCTGCGCCACGAGCGCACCCGCACCCGGGCGCAGCTCGTCCACATCCACCCGCGCACCGTCCGCGTGGGCTCCTCCCTGCACGGCCTCATGCGCGACGTCGAGGGGGCCATCACCCAGGAGCTGTCCAGCTCCGATGTCTCCTTCCACGCCCTGCGCGAGTACGTGCCCGGCGATGACCGCCGCAACGTGCACTGGCGCACCACCGCCCACACCGGGCGTCTCATGGTCCGCCAGTTCGAGGAGACGCACCGCTCCAGCCTGCTGATCCTCCTGGACTGCCTCATCGAGGACTACGAGGTGGAGGAGGACTTCGAGACGGCCGTGTCGGTCGCCTGCTCCCTGGCCCTGGACGCGATCTCCGACGGCCGCGAGGCGACGCTGGCGACCCAGGAGGAGGAGCTGCCCACGGCCACCGGACTGCGCCTGCTCGACGCCTCCTGCTCGGTGACCCCGACCGCCCGGCAGGGCTGCGACGACCTGGCCCGCCAGGCCTCCTCCCGGCACCCCGAGGCCTCCGTCATCATCCTGGTCACCGGGCAGCACTGCGCGGAGCGGACGCTGGCGCACGTGCGCACCCTGACCCCGCTGGACGCGGTCGTGCTGGCACTGCGCTGCGGCTCGAACGCCATGGGACGCCACTCCGCGGGCGGGCTGACCGCCTACGACCTGGACAGGATCGAGTCCCTCCCCCGCATCATGAGGAAGGCCTCGTGAGCGCCCCGGCGCCCCTGGGCGGTCGTCGCGGTCGCGGCGGCCGCGCCACCGGGAACGGCCTGCGGGGCCTGCCGCCGGCGCGGTGGACCGACCTGGGGCTCGTCGTCGTCCTGGCGCTGATCGCCTCCGTCCTGTTCGTGCCGCCCTTCGGCTCGTTCGTCGGCACCGCGGCGGCGGCCGGTGGAGTCGGAGCCGGAGCGGTCGTCGCCCTGGTGTGCACCGGCGCCCGCCTGGGGCCCGCCCCCACACTGGCGCTGGCCGCACTCGTCCATGTGGGCGTGGCCCCGTGGGTCCTTCCCGACGCCGGCAGCGGGTGGAAGGCGGCGCGCGCGGTCCTGGCCGCCACGGTCACGGTGTGGCGCGACTCCCTGACCCTGCCGGTACCGCTGACCGCCTTCCCGGCTATGACGGTGCTGCCGTGGCTGGCGGGCCTGATGACCGGCGTGGTCGCCACGCGGGCGGTCCTGTCGGGTCGCGTGCTCATCGCCGGCATGGCCGTCGTGGCCCAGGCGGGCCTGGCCATCGCCTGGGGGGACCGCACGGTCCTGGCCCCCACCGAGCTGGGCGTCGTCCTGGTCACGGGCGTCCTCCTGCTGTGGGCCATCACGGCGCAGCGCGGCAGACGCGAGCGCGTCGTCGAGGTGCTCGAGTCCACGGACTCGGGCGTGGGCCGGGGCTCGCGACGGGGACTCGCCCGGACCCTTGGCCTGCTGGTGGTCACCGGCACGGTGGTGGCGCTGGCCCTCCCCGCGGTTCCCCACCACCGGATGGTGCTGCGCGACCTCTTCGAGCCGCCGCTGGACCTCAACGAGTACGCCACGCCGCTGTCCCTGGTGCGAACCCTGGAGACGGACATGGCCTCGACCACTCTCATGACCGCATCCGATGCGAACGAGTCCACTCGTATCAGGGTGGCGGCACTGGACTCGTACGACGGGCTGTCGGCTCGCATCGGCGCATCCGCGAACGGCGCGGCACGCTTCCAGCGCATCGGCCAGGACACCCCGCTGACCGCCGGCGGCGCGGTCGCCTCGCAGGACTCCCGCGAGGTGACCGTGCGCATCGACGACTACAACTTCCCGTGGGTGCCCACCGTCGCGAACACCCTCGGGCTGACGGTCTCGGGCCCCCGCGCGGATCTGGTCTCCCAGAGCATGTACTACGACGTCTTCTCGACCACCGGCATCGCCACTGCGAGTCTGACCGGCGGCGACGTGCTGACCGAGCAGGTCGAGGACCCCTCGACGGCCACGGACGCCCAGCTGACCGAGCTCGGTGTCGAGGACGTCCCCCTGGGGCCCGTCAAGGATGTGCCCCCCTCCGTGCAGACCCTGGCCACGACGCTGGTCGGCTCGACGTCCGAGCCGCTGGCCCAGATCCGTCTGCTGCAGCAGGCCCTGCGCACCGGCTACTACTCGGACGGCACGAAGAGCCCCTCCCCGCCCGGACACGGCGCCGCGCGCATCGCCTCCATGGTGGACGCCGGGACGCTGGTGGGCGACGACGAGCAGTACTCGGTTCTCATGATGCTCATGTGCCGCTCCCTGGGGATCCCGGCACGGGTCGTCATGGGCTTCAAGCCCGCGATGGACGGCAATGCCGCGAACGTCACCGGGCAGGACATCAGCACCTGGGTGGAGATCCCCTTCCACACCATGGGGTGGGTCACCGTCGACGTGGTCCCCGACCGCGACCAGGTGCCGCAGCAGCAGACGACCGAGAAGGTCTCCAATCCCGAGCCCCAGGTGCTTCAGCCCCCTCTGCCCCTGCAGGACCCGGCCCACCTGCCGCCGTCCTACGAGGACGAGGAGCGCGACGACTCCAATGACGAGGACGGTCGCGGGGTGGGCAGGATCGTGGCCCTGGTCACCGGCGGGCTGGGGATCGTGCTGCTGCCGATCGCGACGATCCTGGCGGCCAAGGCCCTGAGACGACGACGACGCCGGCACCGCGACGGTGTCGAAGGCGTCCTCGGCGCATGGGACGAGGTCGTGGACCGGGCGCGCGACTTCGGGCGCGGAACGCCTCCACGGGCCACACGCCGCGAGGCCGCGTCGGCGCTCGCGCCGGCCTTCCCGACCGCCGAGCTGAACCGCTTCGCGGCGGCTGTGGATGCGCAAGTCTTCGGGAAGGGTATACCGTCGTCGTACGCTGTGGGCACAATCTGGGAGTCGGCCGACGCCATGGTTCCGGCCATGGGATCGGACCGCTCCCGGTTACGGCGTCTCGCCGCTCGCCTGTCACCGCGCTCCTTGGGGCGCTCACGCAGGTCCCGCCCCCGCACGCCCCGACGATCCGCGGATCGTCTCGCATCCAGGAGGAGGAAACGCCAGTGACCTCGACGCCGTCGTACAGCCGGGTCACCGCTCCGCCCGCCGCGGTGAGATACCGGGTTATCGCCGGAACGATCGACCTCGTCGGCTGCGGCGCGCTGTGGGTGGGACTGAGCCTGCTCCTCACCCTGGTGATCCCCAAGAACTTCATCGCGTGGGCCGCAGCGGCCGTGATCATCGTGGTGCCCCGCGAGCTGGTCCTCGCCATCACCGGCTGGAGCCCCGGCGGACGGATCATGGGCGTGCGACTGGTGGACGCGACCACGGGCGGCGCCCCAACGACGCGTCTGTTCATCCACGCCGATCTGCTGTGCGTGACCCTGGGTGCGGGGGCGATCGTGTTCATGCGCTCGGCCGCCGCCGACCCACGAGGGCAGGGTCAGCACGATCGCATGGCCGGGACGATGGCCGTGGACACGCGCTCGCGCTCCGCCGGAGAGTCCGGGCGACAGGTCCCCGGGCGACAGGACTCCGGGCGACAGGACTCCGGGCGACAGGCGCCCGAGCAGCGACTTCCGAAGCGGCAGACGCCCAGGCGGCAGTCCATCCGGCACCAGCAGCAAGCGGCCGTCCCTCCCCAGCACGCGGCCCCGAGAACCTCGGCGCGCGCCCACGTGTTCCCCGACAATGCGTTCTTCCTCAGCCCCGACGGCTCCACGACGGACATCGGCAGCACGGTCGATACGACGAGCGCCGTGGTCCTTCCGCCGAGCGCCGACCGCGCCATCATCGACTCCGTGCCCTGGGCCGCGGTACCGACTCAGGTCGACTCCCCCACCGGAGAGGACTCGCCCCTCACGCCCTCCGGCACGGTGAGCTCGCCTCCCGCGGCCGCTGCGACCACAGCCATGCCGACGCCCGCGTCCGACGTCGTGTCGCCACCGGCCCAGTACGAGCCCGTGGCCGTCTCCCCCGTGGCCGCTCCCGCATCGGCTCCTCGTTCGCCATCGCCGCAGGAGCCCGTCATCGTGCCGTCGGCCGAGTCCCCGTTCTCCTCCCGGCCGACCCCGCCCACCCGGTCCCGCATGGCGACCCGGTCCGCGGCCGAGCCCATCATCAGCACAGAGTCAATCCCGATCTCGACCCCGGACCCGACGCCGCCGTCGAGCCCGGCGGTGGCCTCCGGCCCGCTGGCCTCGGTCCCCCCGGCAGACCCCACCCCGCTGTCCAGCGCGGCGATGGCCTCCGGCCCGCTGGCCTCGGTCCCCTCCGCAGACCCCACCCCGCTGTCCAGCGCGGCGATGGCCTCCGGCCCGGGAACGGATCCGGGCCCTGCGGCGCACCCCGTGGTCTCGGCCTCTTCGCCGTCCGCCGCCCGGGGCAGGCACCGTCACACCGAGGATCCGCGCGCCAACCGTCTGGTCCCGCTGACCGGCGGCGCCCCCATCAAGCTGGAGAGCACCACTGTCGTGGGCCGTGACCCGGACAACATCTCCGACTACCCCGGCGCCGCCTGCGTCTCCTTGAACGACGTGACCCGCTCCATCTCCAAGACGCATGCGGCGCTCGCCCTGGCTCCGGGCGGCCTGTGGATCACCGACCTGCACTCGACCAACGGCACCCGCATCGAGGAGGAGGGCCATGTGACTGTGGCGAGGCCCGGCGAGTCGATCCCCGTGCCCACCGGAGCCACGATCGTGCTGGGCAGCGCCGCATACCGCGTGGAGGACTGACACGTCCGCGCGGGGAGCGTTCAGGGCTCTCAGGGCGTGGGCACGCAGGCGCGGGTCGCATCGGAGGTCCTGCCGTCCTGCCGCCTGCTGAAGACCTCGATGCAGGTCGTTCCCTCCTGCGCGGGCAGCGATGCGCTCGTGCCCCCGGTCGGCTCGAACGACTTGTTCTCCTTGCCGGCGACGTCGCTGCGGTAGAGGTAGTCGCCGGCCCAGTCGTCCTCGGGGGCCTCCCAGGTGAAGTCGACCTGCCCGTTCGCGCGAGCGACCCCCTGAAGGTTGCGCGGAGCCGGCACGGCGGCGCCCAGAGGATCCGAGCGCCCCGGCGCCAGGGTGGCGAAGGTCGGTGAGGGCCGGTTCTCCTGCGCGATGTGGGAGGCGTAGACGGCGCCCGCGACCACGGAGACGAGGACCACCACAGCCGCACCTCCGAGCACGCGGGTCAACGTGCTGGGGCGGTCGCCCCCCTCCGGCTCGGCGGCAGACGCCGGTGGGGGCTCGGTCGGAACGACCACGGGCTCCTCGACGCGGGAGAACACCCCCAAGCGGGTGGCCTCGGGATCATCGACGTCGAGCAGCGCCCGGTCGGGGTTCTGGTCCTCCCCGTCGTCGTAGAGGTCGACCGCGGTGGTGGGCAGCTCGAGCTCGCCCTGAATCTGCTGGAGGGCCCTTGCGAAGGAGAGCATCGTGGGATAGCGGCTGGCCGGATCCTTCTCCAGGGCGACCGTGAGCACCCGCACGAGCGAGGCGGGGACGTCGGGGCGCCCCAGCGGGGGCACCGCGTCCTTGACGATGCGACGCGCCAGCTCGTAGACGCCCTCGGACGACCCCGGCGTCTCGAAGGGACTGTGGCCGGTGAGCATCGCATAGATGGTCGCCGCCAAGGAGTAGACGTCGGTGGCGGGCTCGGCGTTGCGCGAACCGACGAGCTGCTCCGGCGGGGCCCAGGGCACGCTCATGCCACGCAGCTCGTTGGGGGCGTCGCCCGCGTCGCGCGGCCCGCTCATGGCCGAGATCCCGAAGTCGGCCAGGACGGGGCGGCGGTAGACGGTGAACAGGATGTTCGCGGGCTTGATATCGCGATGGATGATGCCCGCGCGGTGCGCCGTCTCGACGGCCCCGGCGATGCGGATCGCCGTGTCCAGCGTCTCGGGGATGGTCATGATCTTCTGCCGCAGACGCATCCCCAGCTGCGGCGGCGGGCAGTACTCCATGACGATGAAGGGGCGCCCATCGGAGGAGACGCCCGCGCCGAAGACGGACAGGATCGCCGGGTGCGAGGAGACCTTCGCCATGAGATTGGCCTCCGACTCGAAGCGGGAGGCCGAGCTGCCGGCGACATCGGTATTCATGACCTTGACCGCCACCTCGCGCCGCGGCATGTGCTGCTCGTAGAGATAGACGCGCGAGTATCCGCCGGCCCCGAGTTCGCGCATGTAGGTGTACCCGGGGATGTCAGGGTGAGCGGCGTGGGGGGAACCCGTCACGGAAGGTCCTCGAGCACGAGCGACTGGCCGTCGCCGAGATCGAGGACGTCACCGTTGCGCAGCAACAAGGGCTCGGTGTAAGGCAGCTTCTGCGGGGACACGCCGTCGCGCTTGAGGACGGTGCCGTTGCCCGCAGAGAGGTTGCGCGCCAGGACGGACCACTCGTCGAGCTCGATCAGGACGTGATTGCGGGAGATGAGCTGCTCCGGGCTGGGTACCGTCACCAGCGTCGGCGACTGGCCCTCCAGCTGGGGCACATCGATCGACGAGGGCTGGCGGCCGACCAGGATCGGACGGTCGAGAGTGACGGCCTGCCCGGAGGACAGGCGCAGGCGCCCGAGCGGCGGGCAGATGATCATGCGCGCGGGCTGGGACAGCTCCGCACCGCAGGCGCGGCAGCGCACGTAGTTGGTCGGATTGGCATGGCCCTCCGGGCACAGCACCGACAGGGCCTGGCGGCCCGCCGCCGGGTAGTCGGGCCGGCGGATGCCCACGGCGATGGACACGGGGGTATCGGTCGAGGGCTCGTGAGCGTAGAAGGCCGAGGCCGCCTCCTTGGCCTGGGACTGGGCGCGGGACAAGGCGCCCGGCCGTCCGGACGCGAGGGGACCGAGCTCATCGACCAGGTCACCGGGCAGGGATGCCAGCGTCCAGCCGTCATGGTCCCCGCCCTCGGGGAGGAGGTCCTCCTCCTGCTCGGACTGGCCGGGCTCACCATCCGGCTGATCGGGGTCGTCCTCGCCCCCGCCGGAGATGCCGGAGACGACGGCGCGCTCGTCACCGGCGGCATCGAGGTCGTCAAGGTCATCGTCATCGCGGTCGTCGGCGCCGTCGTACGGCTCATCCCACTGGAGTGCCGAGCCGATGGGGGGCATAGGGGAATCGGCGGACACCATCCGGGGAACGTCGTCGACGTCGGCGGGGCGGTCGGCGTCGGCGAGCTCGACGACCTGGGAACCGTCCACCGGCACGTCGTCGACGTCAATGCCGTAGGACCCGGCGATGGGCAGCTCCTCGGCCTCGGTGAGCTCGACGACCTCCGAGCCGTCCACCGCGGTGTCGGGCGATGAGAAAGTCGATGGTGAGGCGGGCGACACAGATGAGGACGCCGACGGGGACATCGGCGGGGTGGCCGGGGATGATGCCGTGGCGGGCGAGGCGGGGGTAGCGGGGGAGAAGGCCGGGGCCGACGGGGACATCGGCGGGGCGGCCGGGGATGATGCCGTGGCGGGCGAGGCGGGGGTAGCGGGGGAGAAGGCCGACGCCGGTGAGCCACCGGCGGCCGGGGACGACGCTGCGGCGGGCGGGGACGACGCTGCGGCGGGCGAGGCG
>ERZ773008.241-NODE-241-length-39530-cov-3.517568_pt1 | contig 39530 bp, 31 predicted proteins | sample MGYA00580664_ERZ773008 | MGnify/ENA primary metagenome ERZ773008 (study PRJEB29015, sample SAMEA2738016) | human oral metagenome | biome: human oral; feature: human-associated habitat; material: dental | place: China | collected 2048 ...
GATAGGGCTATGCCCGAAAATGAAAAACCACCGGCTATGCCGGTGGATATTTATTATCCTCTTTTTTATTAGTCTAATAATCCTTTTGCTTTCAGTAATTCCGCTCCTAAAAGTGCACCACCTGCAGCTCCTCTTAACGTATTGTGGGATAAACAAACAAATTTATAATCATAGATATTATCTTCTCTCAACCTTCCGATAGAAATACCCATTCCATTATATAAGTCTCTATCTAATTTTGTTTGCGGTCTATTTTCTTCTTCAAAATATGTTAAAAATTTATTCGGAGAAAGAGGTAATCGGTACTTTTCTATCTCACTTCTATATTCTTTCCATCTTTTAATAATTTCTTCTTTTGATGGCTTTTCTTTAAATTTTACAGAAACAGTAGCAAGATGTCCATCTAAAACCGGCACTCTGATACACTGTGCAGAAATAATCGGTTCACTGGCATTTATAAATTTTTTTCCATCAAACATTCCCCATATTTTCAATGGTTCCAATTCACTTTTTGCTTCTTCTCCTGAAATGAAAGGAATCACATTATCCACCATTCCCGGCCAATCGGAAAAATTCTTTCCACTTCCGGAAATCGCTTGATAAGTGCTGACTACAACTTTCTCCAATCCGAAATCTTTTAAAGCATTTAAAGCAGGAACATAACTTTGAATAGAACAGTTCGGTTTTACAATAATAAATCCTTTTTTTGTTCCCAATCTATCTTTTTGTGCTTGAATCGCTTCTAAATGGTGTGAATTTATTTCAGGCATAAGCATCGGTACATCTTCTGTCCATCTATGTGCTGAATTGTTTGAAACCACAACTACTTCTGATTTTGCGTACAGTTCTTCAATCTTAATAATTTCATCCTTGTCCATATTTAATGCACAGAATACCAAATCTACCTTCTCTTTAACGGAATCAACATTTTGTACATCTTCTACAATAATATTTTTTGCATACTCCGGAATAGGTTGATTTAATTTCCATCTGTCATTTACACTATCTATATACTTCATACCTGATGAATTACTGCTTGCTGCCAAGACAACCACTTCAAAATAGGGATGGTTCTCCAAAAGAGAAACAAATCTTTGTCCAACCATTCCTGTGGCTCCTAAAATACCTACTCTTGTTTTTTTCATACAATCACAATCCTTTCTTTACCCATATAATTTATAAGAAATTTCATTTATTAATATGCCTGCTGCTACTCCAACGTTTAATGATTCCATGCCCTCTTTGATAGGAATAATAATCTGATAGTCAGAAGTATTTAATATATCGGCAGAAATGCCGTTTCCTTCATTTCCTAATATCAATGCCACCTTCGATTCAAAATTAACATCTCTATAGGAAACAGATTTTTCGCTGAGAGAAGCTGAATATACAGTATATCTGAATTTTTTAAAATAGTCTATCCCATCTTCCGCTTCTATAAGCGGCAAGCAAAGATTCCCTCCCATGGAAGCTCTGGTTACTTTAGGAGAAAACGAATCTACAGAACCTTTTGTAAAAAATATTGCATCTATGCCATATGCCAATGAAGTTCTAATGATAGTCCCAAAATTCCCCGGATCTTGAATCTGATCCAGCAACAATATAAACGATTTTTCTTTAGATAAAATCGATTTTGCATCATATTTTGGAATTTCACACATTCCTATAACTCCCTGTGATGCAACTGTGTCTGATAACTTGCTGAATAAATTATCATCTAAAATATATTTTTCTGTTATCATAGAACAATTTATCTCATTCCAAACATCATCCCGTTTTTTTCTAAAATCGTCGCTTACAAAAATATACTTGATTGTTATATTATTTTCTTTCGCCTGTAAAACAGCTCTTGTCCCTTCTATTAAAAATAGAGAGTGTTTCTTTCTGAATTTTTGTTTATTTAAAGAAAGAGCTAACTTAAACATGGCGTTATTATGAGAAAAAATTATTGTTGGTTCCTTCATCGCTTTATTTTACCTTTTTAATATATTTGTAATTTTTTACACAGAATTTACTATTGTTTAATATGAGTTATTTTCATAATACAAAGTTAGAATTATAATTAAAGTTAACTCATCTTTCTCCCCACACTGCCAACAAAATGATTATGCACGAAAAAATTGACACGTTAGTGAACACCTGAATGTAAAGAAAATATTTTTAAAATTTTTCTATAACAACTGCTTTAAAAACTACCTTATTTGTCCTTCACCTATCACAACATACTTATATGTCATAATTTCTTTCAATCCCATCGGACCTCTCGCATGAAATTTTTGTGTAGAGATTCCAATTTCGGCACCAAATCCAAATTCCCCACCATCACTAAATCTGGAAGAGGCATTGACATAAACAACTGCCGCATCTACTTGTTTTTGGAATTTTATGATATTGCTGTAATCCTCAGTTACAATAATTTCGGAATGTTTTGTTCCATACAGATTAATATGTGTAATTGCTTCATCAATACTGCCTACTATTTTAACAGCTACAATAAAATCTAAAAATTCTTTTTGAAAATCTTCTTCAGTTGCAATTTCAACCGATGACAAAATCTGTTTTACACCATTATCTCCTTTAATATGAACCCTATTATAAAATCTATCTTTTAATTTTGACAAAAACTCTTTTGCAATATCACGATGAACTAAAATTGTTTCAATTGCATTGCAAGCACCCGGTCTTTGCACTTTTGCATTATATGCAATATCTAAAGCATTCTCTATTTTTGCTTGAGCATCAACATACAGATGGCAATTTCCTGTGCCTGTTTCAATCACAGGTACTGTCGCATTTTCTACAACAGAACGAATCAGCCCGGCACCTCCTCTGGGAATTAGCAAGTCAATATCACCTTTTAATTTCATCAATTGAGTAGCATATTCACGTTCAATACGATTTACAAAAAGGATACAGTCCTCAGGAAATCCTGATTTTTTTAACCCTTCTCTCATAGCTCGAACTAATTCTAAATTTGTATTAATGGCTTCTTTTCCACCCTTTAATATTACAACATTTGATGTTTTCAATGCCATAACTGCTGCATCCACTGTTACATTTGGTCTTGATTCATAAATCATTGCAATTACTCCAAAAGGAACATACATTTTTGCAATTTGTAAACCGTTTGGACGCTTTATAACGTCGAACACTTCATATACAGGATCATTCAATTTGATAATGTCCAATATACCGATGCAAATTGATTCAAATTTATTGGAATCTAAAGCAAGTCTTTCAATTAATGCTGCTTTTTCTCCACGCTCTCTCATTTTTGTGACATCTAAATGGTTAGCTTGCAAAATAGCTTCTCTGTTTTGTTTCAAACTGTCCACAATATTTTTTAGCGCAATATTTTTTTCTTCAGAACCGGTTATGCTCAAATATGCAAATGCATCTCTAGCTTTTTTTGCCATCTCTTTCAACTCTTGCGTAATCAAATTATTCAATCGTAATCTCCTTCCTGACCAAATTATCTTTATGAATCACTTCATCATAATCCTTCGTCCCGATAATGTCTTCAATTTCTTCAGAATGTTTTCCTTTAATTTTATTGAGAGCATCATAATCAAAATAAGTAAGCCCTCTTCCGATTATTTTATTTTCAAAAAGAATGTCCACAACATCCCCTTTTCTAAATTCTCCCCGAACCTCTATTATTCCGGAAGGTAACAAACTTTTATTATTTTCTATAGCTTGATATGCACCAAGGTCAATAACAATTTGCCCTCTTCCTCTTGCGTTATATGCTATCCAGCTTTTTCTAAGTTTTAGTTGATGAGGTTCCTCAACAAAAAAGGTCCCTATTTTTTGTCCGTTTAAGATACAATTTAACACATTTTGTTTATTACTTTTTGCAATAATTACAGAGATACCTGATCGAGTAGCTATTTTAGCTGCATTAATTTTTGTTCGCATACCTCCGGTTCCTACATTAGAAATACTGTCTCCTGCAAGGCTCTCAATCTTAGAATCTATTTTTTCTACATATTCTATCAACTTTGCGTCTTTATGAACTTGAGGGTTCTTATCAAACAAACCATCTATATCTGAAAGTATAATCAATAAATCAGCTTCTATTAAGGTACTGACTAAAGCAGACAGTGTATCATTGTCACCAAACTTTATTTCAGAAACAACAACTGCGTCATTTTCGTTGATAATAGGAATAATATTTTTTGATAACAATTCATTTAGTACACTTCTGGAATTCAAAAATCTTTCTCTATCAGCAAAATCTTCTTTTGTTAACAAAATTTGCCCCACTGAATATCCATATTCACAAAACAGTTTTTCATACAAATGCAATAATTTCCCCTGCCCAATTGCAGCGCATGCCTGTTTTTCGGGTAAAGTTTTTGGTCTCTTAGAATAATTCAAATAACCCATACCGGCAGAAATCGCTCCGGAACTTACAACAAGAACATCGTGTCCTTGATTTTTTAAATCTGCAATTTGTCTTACTAATTGTTCAATTTGTATTAAATTTAACTTTCCGTTCTCATAAGTTAAACTGGAAGAGCCCAGTTTAACAACTACTCTTTTAGCCTTTTTACTCATTTAAAAATACCTTTCTGACCACTCTATAAATAAACTAATCGTCCATTTTTTTGAACGAAATGGAATTTATCTTATCTTGATATCTACATTTCAAAATGTTTGATAAACTCATTCCAAGATATAGAAGGATGGAAGGAGTTATCAAGATGACAAGATATCTAAAATAATACATTGACTTTAGCATTAGTATTGGAGATAACAAAAAATGGAGATTTAAATAATGAAGATAATTCCAACTATAAAGCTCTCCGTCTGATAACAAATGCGGGAAATTACCTGATACACTAAGTGCATATACGATAAATATCAAATTAAGCAAGAAAGGCACGCTTACAGAAATCAGTCTTTGTATTTGATTGTTGACAAAATGCATTGTAGAACCTAGAGAAATAAATAATATCCAAAATAGATACATTACTTCCGGAAAAACTTTATATAGATAAATAGATCTCAGTATAAAATTACTACATATCGCTACCAAAAAATAATAGATAGTTGCCTTTAATACATTCAACAATACTTGTTGTTTTTCTGCCATCCTCATCTTCCTATTCTAAAAATTACATATCTCCTAACATTAATTCATTGTATCTACAATTTTTTCAATCTCGTACCAATCATTCACTCGAACAATATTTTTATGAGTAATATTTTGATTATAAGGATTATCCATCAACAAAGTTCGTATTCCGGAGTTTGCCATTCTTTTTATTTCTTCAGGATGATCTTCAATAAACAAATCACATTTTAATAATTTTGCAAATTCCGTTTTTTTACTGGTTCCGAGTAAATGAAGAGGAACTTTACCCAATCCCTTTTTATCTAACCAATTAACCGTTACTTCCTTCATCTCCGGTGTTCTAGCTGTAACAATGGAAACATCATGATTTTTTTGCCATTTCAACAAAGTTTTTACTACATTTTCCTGAATTCCGGCAGATGCATGCATAGTATGACCACATTTTTGATAAAAATCTATTATTTGTTCTTCACTAACTCCGTACACTTTTTGTAAGTCATATTCAACCATTTGTGTAAATTTAATATTCTTGTGAAAAAAACAATTAAAGAACGGGATATAATAATCTCGTACTGTCATTGTTCCGTCAATATCGATACAAATATTCAAAATCGTCCTCCATAACTTATTTTTTTATCGGTTCATTTGTACTGCTTATATTCTTAATCTTATTATTTTCAAATACAAATACATTTTGATTTAGCACAAAATTGTTTCCTGATTCCACTACAATTTCATTCTTATTTTTCTCTGTTTCAATTCTCATTTGCGGATACTGTCCTCCATCCATATCTTTGGGAAAATCCTCCGTATAAATCTCTCCATTGGATATAATGAGCAGATATAAGTGATCATATGAAATTTGAGTATAAGCTCGTTTGCTTCCTATTAAAATAACATCATCCGGCTTATTATCTCCGGTTACATCAGTTGTTTTACTTCTTTGAACGATGGTTGGACGATATCCCAAATCTAAATCCTCAGGATTTTCATAATAGGCCAATCGGACTTCTAAATTCAATTCTCCTTCTTCTGTTTTGGTTAACCAATACTTAATAGAATCTTTCATCCAAATCACATCTTTAAATTCATGGGATTCTTCCACAGATACCGGTTCTCCTACGCCATCTGTTATTCTTTTTTGCAAATCATCAAACTCAATATCTCTAAAGGTAATAACCGCTTTATAAATTCTTTGCTCTCGAGCATAATAAATTTTAGATCTTGTCGGTAAAGAAAACCACTCATACTCATATCTCAAGAAACGAGTCTCTTCCTCTGTCCCATCTCCTTCTCCCATCGGTTCTCCTAAATGAGCAATCAAATCAGGCTTTCTCATAGAGCACATCTCATATGGATGAAGAGGACCGTATTCATAAACCATTCCATTCCAACTGTTTTTTTGATTTGTGAGATCTGTTTCTTTTAGTGCAGGAGCTGAAGACAAACGATAGATATATATTCCTCCCACTAAAATTAAAAAAAACATAGGTATTAGAAAATACTTAGCTTTTACTCCATCGTTACCACTGTAGGATTTGTTGCGAATATTCCCCCTCGTGTTTGTAAAGCTTTTTTTTCTATCATTCTTTTTTAAGAAAATATTTAAAATACAATCTCTTATTTGTAATACAAGAGGTTTACCTGTAGATTCTTTCTTATTTTCAAAAGAATACTTATCTTCCGAAGCAGCAGATGAATTGTTTTTTGTTTCATTTACACTACCGTCTTCTACAGATGCTAAATCTATCATTTCATAATGAGAATTGTATTCTTCTGAAGAAGTTGTTCTTTTTTTAAGGCCTTTATGAAATATTCCATACTTTTTATTTTTCATAATAAAACTCCTATTTTGACTTTATTTTCTATAATATCATTACATTATAGCACGATTATACAAAAAAATATGTATAATTTAAGTTTTTTGAACATATTTGTATATAGGTGTGCAGTTTAAAATTATAAGAATATTTTCCTGTATTGTTTTTTTAATATTATGACTATTGTTACTATTATTTTATTAATCGTCATATTTTAATGACTTTTTATTTTTTTTATACTATAATGATATTATTGAATAGTGTTGAATGATTTTAACGTAGTTTTAAGGAGTCCTGACTTATGCAAAAGAAAATACAATATCCTATTATGGAAATTAATCTTAATCATCTTTATGAAAATGCCAAAAATATTGTTGAACGATGCAAAAAAAATGGTATTTCTGTCACGGGTGTTGTAAAAGGCACAGATTCTTATGAACATTCCTATAATACAGTTTCAAACACACTTTTAGATGCCGGATGTATATCTATTGCAGATTCCAGAATGAATACTATTATCCAAATGAGAAATTATGGTTTTGAAGGAAGATTATTATTGTTAAGAGTACCTATGATTTCTGAATTAGATGATGTTGTTCATTATGCAGATTGTAGTTTGCAATCCAGTTTAACAGTATTAGAAAAGACAAACGAAACAGCTTCTAAACACAACGTCATCCATGACGTGATATTAATGATGGATTTAGGAGATTTAAGAGAAGGTTTTTTCGATGAAAACGAATTAATTCATGTAGCAAGTATTGTGGAGAAAAAAATGAAACATTTACACCTAAAAGGAATAGGAACTAATTTAGGTTGCTATGGCTCTATTCGTCCGGATACTTCTAACTTAGGGCGCTTAGTATCCATTGCTGAAAAAATAGAATTTCATATCGGCAGAAAATTAGAAATTATTTCAGGCGGTGCAACATCTTCTCTACCTCTTGTTCTTAACGGAAGCATTCCAAAAAGAATCAACCATCTAAGAGTTGGTGAAGGAATCGTTCTTTCAAGAGACTTGATTGATATTTGGAATATAGATATGCCTTTTATGCATAAAGATGTATATACTATCTCAGCAGAAGTGATTGAAGTGAGAGAAAAACCTTCCTATCCGATTGGCACTATTTTTGTAGATGCTTTTGGAAATAAACCTGAATATATAGATAAAGGAATCCGAAAAAAAGCTTTACTTGCAATTGGAAAAAGAGATGTCGGCTCTGTTGATTCTCTTATTGTAAAACTCGAAAATGCAGAAATTATGGGCGGAAGCAGCGATCACTTAATCTTGGATATCGAAGATGTGAAAGAAGATATCAAGGAAGGAGACATTATCTCTTTTGATTTATACTATGGAGCGATGATATTTGCAAATAATTCTTCTTCCGTCACCAAAATATATAAAAGAGAATAATAAATTGCTTCTCCGTTAATTAAAGTATGTTTGATAATTCAAAACTTTTCATCTCTTCCATATGTCAATAAAGAACAAAAAAGAAGGTACTGTACCAAAAATTATTCCTCTTGGCACAGCACCTTCTTTTAGATTATGAAAAAACAATAACTTCTTATAGAAAAAATTTTTTGTTAGCATGGAATTTCTTATTTTCTTGCAGACAACTCTATTCCTAATTCTTGTAATGCATTCTTATCTGCTATAGCCGGTGCTTCCGTCATCGGACAGATTGCATTTTGATTTTTTGGAAAAGCAATCACTTCACGTATATTGTCTCTCTTCAACATTAACATCAACAACCTATCCAATCCAAACGCAATTCCTCCGTGAGGCGGAGTTCCGTACTGGAATGCATTTAATAAAAATCCAAATTTTTCTTCCGCTTCTTCTTTTGTGAAACCAAGCGCTTCGAACATCTTATCTTGAACATCTTTGGTATGAATTCGAATACTACCGCCACCAAGTTCTATTCCGTTCAATACAATATCATAAGCTTTGGCATGCATGTTTTCGGGAGAAGAATTGAAAAGTTTCAAATCTTCATCTATAGGTGCAGTGAAAGGATGGTGTGCGGCAACATATCTATTTTCTTCTTCATTGTATTCGTACAACGGAAACTCTACCACATAAAGGAATGCAAATTCATTTTCATCTATCACTCCTAATTTTTTTGCAGCTTCCAATCTAATGTGTCCCAAAGAAGTTAATGCAGTCATTGTTTTATCTGCAACAAATAACAATAAGTCACCTTTTTTTGCACCCATTTTTTCAACAATAGAATTTAGTACATCTTCGCTCAAAAATTTAGCAATCGGCGAATTAATTCCTGATTCAGTGACACGCATCCAAGCTAAACCTTTTGCACCATACGTTTTTGCCGTTTCTCCTAAAGCATCAATTGACTTTCTGGAAAATTCCGCTTCGTATCCGTTCAAATTGATTGCTCTAACTGTTCCTCCTGATAGAATCGCTTCGTCAAAAACTTTAAAACCGCAATCTTTTACGATATCTGAAACATCATTAATTTCAAACCCAAATCTAATATCAGGTTTGTCTGAACCATATCTATCCATTGCTTCTTGCCATTTCATCCTCTTAAACGGAGTTTGAATTTCCATATTTAACACTTCATGGAACACAGTTTTCATCAATCGTTCTGTAACATCCAAAACATCATCTATCTCTACAAAAGACATTTCACAGTCAATTTGAGTAAACTCAGGCTGCCTATCTGCTCTTAAATCTTCATCTCTAAAACATTTTGCAATTTGAAAATATCTATCCATACCGGAAGTCATCAACAATTGTTTAAATAATTGCGGTGATTGAGGAAGCGCATAGAAGTGTCCTTTATTTACACGACTTGGCACCAAATAATCCCTAGCTCCTTCCGGTGTAGGTTTTGTCAAGATAGGAGTTTCAATTTCAAGAAAACCTTCTTTAGACAAAAAATTTCTAACTGACTGTGTTACTTTGTGACGCATCAAAAAATTATATTGCATTTTTGGTTTTCTTAAATCCAAATAACGATATTTCAAACGCAAATCTTCAGAAACGATATCATCATCCTTAATATAAATAGGTGGTGTTTTCGCTGTATTTAAAATACGAAGTTCTTTTGCAAAAACTTCAATATCTCCGGTAGCAATATTTTTATTCTTTGAACTTCTTTCTCTCACAATTCCTCCAATTGCAATAACATACTCTGAACCTAATTCTTTTGCTTTCGAAAAGTTTTCTGCACTATCGTTAATGTCAAACGCAACTTGCACAATTCCCGTACGATCTCTTAAATCAAGAAAAATCAAACCACCCAAGTCTCTTGCACGTTGAACCCAACCCATTAATACAACTTCTTTTTCAACAAAGTTCATAGTCAAATCATTACAATAGTTTGTTCGTTTTAATCCGTAAATAGTATCCATTACACCCTCCAGATATCTGTAAAATTATATGAGTCCTTTATAAAAAGGATTTGTCAACAGTTCTTTTCTTAATGTTGTACTCGGTCCATGACCGGGATAAACTATGGTTTCTCCATCTAATTTAGCTATGTGTAACAGTGAATTCAGCAATTCATCATAATTCCCACCAAATAAATCCGTTCTCCCTATAGATCCTTTGAATAAAGTGTCTCCTGTGAACAACATATTTTCAAAATGAAAGCAAACTCCACCTTTGGTATGTCCCGGAGTATGGATAACATCCATATGCTTCTTACCTAAAGTAATGCTATCCCCTTCATCTACAAAAAAATCAATTTTAAATTCTGTAAATTTTCCAGAAATCAATGGTGAATGATTCTTCTCTGCAGATTCAAATAGAACCGAATCGGCATTATGTGCATATATCTTCGCATCGTAATGTTCTAATATCATCGGTACATCGGAAATATGATCTCCGTGACCGTGTGTAAGAAATATCATTTCTACATTCAATTTGCTTTCCTTCAGAAATTGAATCAGTGCAGAACCGTTTAACCCGGGATCAATCACATATGCTTTTTTTGTCTCTAAATCATATAAAACATAGCTGTTAATTTGATAATGATTTTGGAAAAATACTTTCAATTCCATTAAAATAATTCCTCTCTATCTCCTTCTGTGACTTCTAATAGCAAACAAATATAACTAAAACATTTTTTTACTGTCTACTAAAATGGTAACAGGTCCATCGTTTATTAATTCTACTTTCATATCAGCCCCAAACTGCCCAGTGCTGACAGGAATGTTTTCTTTCTGTAAATATTTAACATATTCTTCATACAATTCATTCGCCTTGTCAGGTTTTGCAGAATTTACAAAAGAAGGTCTTCTCCCTTTTCTGATATCTCCATATAAAGTAAATTGAGAAACAACAAGAATTTCTCCCTGAATATCTTGTATTGATAAATTCATTTTTTCGTCTTCATCTTCAAAAATTCTCAAACCCAATGTTTTGGAAGCACAATACTCTACATCTTCCATGGAATCATCATGTGTAACCCCAAGAAGAACAAGCAATCCCTTCCCGCAACTTGCAATTTCTTTCCCGGACACTTGAACACCGGCATGATTTACACGTTGAATCACTAATCTCATGAAACTCCTCCTGTTACACCTTTACTGAACTGCTCTTCTTACATCTGAAACGCCTTCAATTTTTCTCAATTTGCTCATAATACTTCTTAATTTATCAACGCTTGAAACTTGTATTACGAAATTCATAACAGCTACATTCTCCTTATTGGTTTTTGCATTAATCCCATTCAAAGAAACCTTCTCTTCCGTAAATAATCTGGTGATATCCATAAATAAGCTTTTTCTATCATAGGCTATAATTTGAATTTCAGCTTCAAACTCTTTCGAAGTTAAATCATTACTATCCCAATACACAACAACACGTTTATCATTATTTTTCCCATCATTCAAAGATACATTTGTACAATCCTTACGGTGAACAGATACTCCCCGCCCCTTCGTTATATATCCGACAATTTCGTCTCCCGGAACGGGATTACAACATTTTGCCAAACGTATCAAAATATTGTCAATTCCTTCAACATGAATTCCGATGCTGGATTTAGACTGTTTCCTTGGAATATTGGCCCTTTTTTCAGCCTCTTGTTTTTCTTTCAATGCCTTTTGTTCTAAAAGAAGTTCTTTATTATCTTCTTCAAATTTTTCTTTCAATTTAGGCATAATTTGGTTAATTGTAATGCCTCCATATCCTAAAGCAGCATACAAATCTTCTACATTTCCATTTGTTAATGTTTTGGTTGCTGCCGAGATATATTTTTGTTTCAAAAAGTCATTGATTGGATATCCTAATTTCTTGGTCTCTTTCTCTAAAAGTTCCCTACCTTTTTCAATATTTTCTTCCCTTTTTTCTTTTTTGAACCATTGTCGAATTTTGGTCTTAGCACCGGAACTTTTTACGATATTTAACCAGTCTCTGGACGGACCGTTAGAATTTCCTGATGTTATAATTTCGACAATATCTCCCGTTTTTAATTTATAATCAATAGGTACCATTCTGGAATTTACTTTTGCACCTACACACTTGTTTCCAATTTGAGAATGGACTTTATATGCAAAATCCAGAGGACAGGAGCCTGCCGGCAATTCCAAAACATCTCCTCGAGGAGAAAACACAAATACTTTATTAGCAAACAGGTCAATTTTCAACGACTCCATAAACTCTTCCGGATCTGAAACTTCTTTTTGCCATTCCATCATTTGTCTTATCCAAGACAATTTTTTCTCCATCTCACCATCAGAATTACCATTAGCACTAAATCTTTCCTTATATTTCCAATGTGCAGCAATCCCAAATTCTGCAATTCGATTCATATCCCATGTTCTGATTTGTATTTCCAAAGGTTCCCCGTCAGGACCAACTACAGTTGTGTGTAAAGATTGATACATATTGGGTTTTGGCATAGCAATATAATCCTTAAACCTTGTTGGAATCGGTTTCCAAATAGTATGAACTAACCCTACTGCACCATAACAGTCTTTTATATTATCTACAATAATTCTAACTGCCATCAAATCATAAATTTCTTCAAAAGTTTTATCCTGATACTTCATTTTTTTATAGATACTATAAAAATGTTTCGCTCTTCCTTTGATATCACAGGTAATATCATTTTCTTCGAGCTTAACCTCTATCTGTTCTATAACACTCTCGATATATTTTTCACGTTCCTGTCTCTTAAGTGATACTTTTTCTGTTAATTCTCGGTAGCCATCCGGATCCAAATATCGTAATGCCAAGTCTTCCATTTCCCATTTAATGCGAAAAATTCCTAATCTGTTAGCAATTGGAGCATAAATTTCAGCTGTTTCCTTAGACTTTTCAATTGCCTTTTCTTTAGGCATATATTTCATTGTTCTCATATTATGCAGACGGTCAGCGAGCTTTATCAAAACAACTCTGATATCCTTACCCATAGCAAAATACATCTTTCTGAAATTTTCTGCTTGCATTTCTTGTTTACTTTGATATTTGATTTGCCCCAGTTTAGTAACACCATCTACTAAATCGGCAATTGTAGTACCGAACTCACTTGCCATTTCTTCATAAGTCATATCGGTATCTTCCAACACATCATGCAATAAACCGGCAGCTATGGTATCCATATCCATTTCCAATTCAGCTAAAATCTTTGCTACTTCAACAGGGTGTATAATATACTTTTCTCCTGATTTTCTATATTGGTTCTTATGTCCTTCGTATGCATGTAAATATGCTTTTTCTACAATAGAAACATCCGCACCTGAATTGTATTCTCTAATCTTATCTAAAAGAGCACTAAGCATCTTATATCCCTCCTTTTTCGCAATCCACTTTATATAGAAATACGTGTACTATTGTCACACCAAAACTAACACGGGTACTTCACAAAGGATTCAATATCATACCCTTGCAATTTTTCTCTTCCTTTCAATTCTTCAAGCTCAATCAAAAACTCACATTGAGAAACCGTTCCGCCTAAAGATTCAATTAACTTAATCACTGCACTCACCGTTCCTCCTGTAGCCAACAAATCATCTACAACAGCAACTTTTGCACCTTCATAAATTGCATCTACATGAACTTCCAGCTGATCTACACCATACTCCAAATCATATTCATATGTCCTTGTTTCAGCCGGCAACTTTCCCGGTTTTCTTACAGGAACAAATGCAGCACCAAGTGCATATGCAACGGCAGCAGCAATCATAAACCCCCTTGCTTCCGGTCCTACAACAATATCTATATTTTTTTCTCTTAAATCCTCTGCAATGGTATCAACAATTTCTCGAAAAGCCGCTCCATCTTTCAACAATGTTGTAATGTCCTTAAAACTAATCCCTTTCTTCGGAAAATCTTCAATAACTCTGATTTTTGATTTTAAATCCATAAATTTCTCCTCTAAATTTTAATATTCCACTTCTAAAAAAGATTCCAACTTCTTCAGTATTTTTAGATAGTCCTCTTTTCTGTTCTTTATGAATAAGTCTTCCAAAAAGATATTACCGGAAGAATATCGAAATGAAACCATCTCTAATTTTTGCAACAATAAAATTTGTATCCACATTTTCAAAACTCTATCTAATGCCATATTTTCGATTATATCAGCAGATATCTTTATCTTTTGATTCCTCTCTATCTTTTCTAAAAAAGAAATATTCTTTCCTTGCGGAAAAGAAAATACTTTAGATATTTTCAGTGGATTGCTTAGGAAATTAAAAAAGTATATTTTTTCGAAATTTAAATTGTTTTGATGAGAAATAATACACTTTGACAAACTGTCACAAATAATGATATTATTATAGTCTTTTAAGAATATTTTTTCAATATTGGAAATAAATTTAACTTGATTTGTAGCACAATCCAGATACAATTGTTCCCTCTTTAGTTGTTTTAAAATAGAAGGAATTGATGTTAGAAATAAAGTGTTCGAATCAAAATCTCTTTTTTTCCAAACTGCAATGTTTTTGAAAAAAGATTCCTCTTTTAAAATTTCTTCTATAATACACTCCGCCAAGGGTATCATATCTTCTATCATATCATCTTGTTCAATCCACTTATAATCTCTTAATTTCAATTGCAAACTGACAGCATCTCGATATACGTTTTCTTCTATAGAGCACAGAATATCCAACTCCTTGTCACTATTAGCTAAAATATCATCTGAAAGTTCTCCAAAATCAAATCCTAAGATAGTGTAACGATTTAATTGTCCGCGAAAATGCGTTTGATTCTTCCCAATCCGACCGACCTGTTTGATTCTGACGTTTTTCATCAAAAAAAGGGGGGTTGGATTCTTTATGCCAAAAGGTTCCATCTGCTTAACTTTATTCAGAAAATCCAAGTTCAAATATTCCTCTTTCAATTCAGAATCAAAAAAGAACTTTTTTTTGAAAGATTGATTGGTTAAATATTTTTCAGAAACGAAATTGATATTTTGTTCAAAAATATCCAAATTTTCAACTCTAATAGATAATCCGGCAGCCTGACTATGACCGCCAAATCCCAACATACAATCACTTATTTCTTGTAATGCGTGAAACAGATGAAAATCAGATATACTTCTCCCGGAGCCTTTTGCAATTCCGTTCTCGTCTATTGAAAATACAAAAGAAGGTTTCCCATATCGTTCTGTAATTCTAGATGATACAATTCCGATTACGCCTTCATTCCATCCTTTCTCATACACCACAATCACATTATTGTTTCTGTGCTTTTCGTGAGATTCAATCATAGTGATTGCTTCCTCTAACATCGTCTGTTCTATCAGTTGCCTTTGTGCATTATATTCATTCAAAATAACAGCATATCGCATTGCTTCATCAACAGAATGTGTTGTTAAAAGTAAAACTCCTGTCATAGCAGAATCTAACCTGCCTCCTGCGTTAATCCGCGGAGCTAATTGAAACCCCACATTGTATGAAGTTATTTGTTGTTTTTTTAATTGTGCAACATCTATTAATACCTGAATTCCCAGATTTAATTTGTTTTGATTGATACTATTCAATCCAAATTTAACAATACTTCTGTTTTCTCCTAAAAGAGGAACCAAATCTGCAATAGTAGCAACTGCCGCTATCTCAAGATAACTCATCAACTCAGTTATACTACTATTTTTTAACGCTTGTACCAACTTCAGCGCAATCCCTGCACCACATAGTTCCTTAAACGGATAACTACAATCGCTTTGATGAGGATTAAGAATCGCATACGCTTTTGGAAGTTGCTCCGGACACTGATGATGATCTGTAATAATAATATCCATCTTAAGTTGATTGCACAAATCCACCTCTTTGATTGCAAAGATTCCACAATCAACTGTAATAATTAAATCATATCCCAAATCCTTTAAATGGACAATTGCTTCTTCGTTTAATCCATACCCTTCTTTTCTTCTATCCGGAATATACACTCCCACTTCATATCCTATTTCTTCAAAATAACGAAATAAAATGGATGTCGATGAGACCCCGTCTACATCATAATCCCCAAAAATTACAATTTTCTCTTTATGAGCCATTGCAAATTGTAACCTCGTTACCGTTTCATCCATCCCTTTCATCAAATATGGATCAATAAAGGAGTCTTCATCCGGATTTAAAAATTCTTCCACATCTTCAATGCCACGATTTTTTATCATAGCAGAAAGTAATCCCAAACCTTCATCAACTTCTCCAATATACGTTTTATCGTTCCTTTCCATCCATATACTACTCATATTTATTCTCCAAACTTATATCATAAACCGGTAAATTTCATCATTTTATGATTCAAAGATTTTATCAAACTTTTTCAGTATTTCGTTAAAAAACGAACTATATATACTATCACTATGTATAATGTTCCGTTTTTATCGAATTAATTTTTTGAAAAACAAAAAAATATACTTTTGAGTTTGCTAATTCGATAAGTTTAGTATATAATAAATTGTAAGTTTGGAGAATAGCTTACACAAAAATATTAAGTCTTTTATAATCCATAAGAGAAAGAGGTAAATTTATTATGTCAAGATGTGTAGGAACTATATCAAGAGGTATTAGAACCGGTATTATTCGCGAAGGAGATGATCTTTCATCAATGGTAGTAAATTCTTTGATGGAAGCATGTGAATCAGATAATATAAAGCTAAATGATCGTGATGTTTTAGGAGTGACCGAAGCTGTTCTTGCAAGAGCTCAAGGAAACTATGCCACTGTTGATCAGATTGCATGTGATGTGAAAGAAAAATTCAAAAATAAACATATCGGATTAATCTTTCCTATTTTAAGCAGAAATAGGTTTGCTATTTGCTTGAAAGGAATTGCAAAAGGTGTTGATAAAATTACTCTTGTACTGAATTATCCTTCCGATGAGGTAGGAAACCATTTAATTTCATTAGATGATTTGGACCGTGAAAAGATAAATCCTTATTCAGATGTTTTGACAGAAGAACGATATCGTGATTTATTTGGATACAAAGCACATGTCTTTACAGGTGTTGATTATATTGAATACTATAAAGAATTAATTTTATCTCAAAATTGCGAAGTGGAAGTAATTCTATCTAATAATCCCAACACTGTCCTTGAACACACAAAATATGTATTGAATTGTGATATTCATACCAGAGCCAGAACAAAACGAATTTTATTAGAAAGTGGTGCGGAACAAGTATTAAGTTTGGATGATATCATGAATTATTCCATTAACGGAAGTGGGTATAATGCCGATTACGGTTTGTTAGGTTCCAACAAATCTACAGAAGAATCTGTAAAGTTATTCCCTAGAAATGCCAACGAATTTGTAACAGAAGTTCAAAATAAAATTAAAGATGCAACCGGAAAAACATTGGAAGTGTTAGTATATGGAGACGGTGCTTTTAAAGACCCTGTCGGGAAAATTTGGGAGTTAGCGGATCCTGTTGTATCGCCCGGATATACCAAAGGACTGGACGGACAACCAAATGAAATAAAATTAAAATATCTTGCTGATAATGACTTTGCATCTTTGAAGGGAGAAGCACTGAAAGAAGCTATTGTAAATTCTATCCAAAAGAAAGAAAAAGACTTAAAAGGTTCTATGGTTACTCAAGGAACAACACCACGCCGACTAACTGATTTGATTGGTTCGCTTTGTGACTTGACTTCCGGAAGCGGTGACAAAGGAACTCCTATTGTATTAATTCAAGGATATTTTGATAATTATGCAGATTAATTTTTTAATCGCTTAATTATCATAAAAATAATTAATAAATCTACTAATACCCTCTTTACCATTTATTAGGTAAAGAGGGTATTTTTATAATTTGCTGATATAAGTAACCAATATAGTTATTTTCTCACAAAATAAAAAAATGAATAATATTATTCATATCATTCGTTTATTATCCATTCACATATTTTATTGTAATTGCATAAGAAATCGTAATATTTCAAAAATTCAAAATGAATGATTGACACATGCTGTATTACATGATATAGTGTCATTTAATTATATAACTTGTACGTATACAACATACAACACAATATTTTTAGAAGGGACTGATTTTATGGAAACAAAAAAATTCAAAAAAGTTTTAGTAGCAAACCGTGGCGAAATAGCAATTCGTATTTTCCGTGCTCTTACAGAACTTGGAATTCGAACCGTCGGAATTTATTCCAAAGAAGATAAATATTCTCTGTTTCGCACCAAAGCAGATGAATCTTATTTAATCGGCGAAGACAAGGGCCCTATTGACGCTTACTTAGATATGGCATCAATTATCCAAATCGCAAAAGACAAAAATGTAGATGCTATTCATCCGGGATATGGTTTCTTATCAGAAAATCCTAAATTTGCACAAATGTGTTTGGATAACGGAATTGAATTTATTGGACCTACTCCCTACACAATGTTACAAATGGGTGATAAAATCTCTGCAAAATCAGTTGCTTTAGAATGTGGTGTCCCTACTATTCCGGGACATCAAAAACCTATCAAAAATTCGTTGGAAGCAAAAGATATCGCCGAAAAAATAGGTTATCCTGTTATCTTAAAAGCTGCAAACGGTGGCGGCGGAAGAGGAATGCGTATTGTAAATTCGGTTGAAGAAATGGAGAATGAATTCAAAAATGCTATGAGCGAGTCTATCAAAGCTTTTGATTCCGATGTTATTTTCATGGAAAAATATCTCCACCATCCAAAACACATTGAGGTACAAATTTTAGGAGACAAACTTGGGAATATCGTGCATCTTTTTGAAAGAGACTGTTCTTTGCAACGACGTCACCAAAAGGTTATAGAGTTTGCTCCTTCTATTTCTCTTGACGAATCCATCAAACAAAAAATTCTTTCAGATTCCGTTAAACTGGCTAAATATGTGAACTATATCAGTGCAGGAACAATGGAATTTTTGGTGGATCAATCCGGAAACTACTACTTTATAGAAATGAATCCTCGTATCCAAGTAGAACACACTGTTACAGAAATGATTACCGGAGTAGATATTGTTCAAAGTCAAATTTTAATCGCTATGGGACATCCTCTCAACTCCTCAGAAATAAATATTAACTCACAAGAAGACATTTCTATCAGAGGCTACTCTATCCAATGTCGTATTACTACAGAAAATCCAACGGCAAACTTCATGCCGGATACGGGCAAAATATCTGTATATCGAAGTGCTTCCGGATTTGGAATTCGTCTGGATGGAGGAAATGGATTCACCGGTTCTGAAATCAGTCCTTACTACGATAGCCTTTTAGTAAAAACAACTTCTTGGGACAGAACTTTCCACGGAGCAGCCAGAAAAGCACTTCGTTCCATTAAAGAATTTCGGATTCGAGGTGTAAAAACGAATGTACCGTTTTTAATCAATGTCCTAAATCACCCTACTTTCTTAGAAGGAAACTGCTATACCTCCTTCATTGAAGATACAAAAGATTTATTCAATATAAAAGGCAGTAAGGATCGTGCGAGCAAATTAATGAATTTTATTGGAGATATTATCGTAAATGAAAAATATGATCCTTCTATATCAGATATCAAAATTCCGAAAATTAAAATGGATTTATCCACAAACTCAAAGAGTAGCAAACAATTATTCAAAGAAATGGGCGCCAAAGATTTTACTCAAATGATTATGAATGAAAAGAAATTATATATTACTGATACAACTATGCGCGATGCTCATCAGTCACTTTTTGCAACTCGTATGAGAACCTATGACATGTTGCAAGTAGCACCTTATTGCAATAAAATTTTTAGAGATACTTTCTCCATGGAAACATGGGGAGGCGCCACTTTTGATGTAGCCTACCGTTTCTTAAAAGAATCTCCATGGAGAAGACTGGAAAAACTGTCTGAATCCATGCCGGATGTACTACAACAAATGTTGTTACGTGCCTCTAATGCAGTAGGATATAAAAATTATCCTGATAATGTAGTAAGTGAATTCATCAAAGTTTCTGCTAAACAAGGAATTGATGTCTTTAGAATTTTTGACAGCTTAAACTGGTTAGAAAATATGAAACTTCCGATTGAAACTGCATTAAACACAGGAAAAATCGTAGAGGGAACGATTTGTTATACTTCTGATATCTTAAATCCTAATAACAAAAAATATCCTTTGGAGTACTACATTAACAAGGCAAAAGAGTTGGAAAAAACGGGTATTCATATCTTAGGAATTAAAGATATGGCGGGTCTGCTAAAACCTTATGCAGCAAAAAAATTAATTTCCAAACTAAAAAAAGAACTGCATATTCCTATTCATCTTCACACACACGATACTTCTGGAAACTCAGTTGCAACCATTTTAATGGCTGCTGAGTCAGGTGTTGATATTGCAGATCTTACACTTGAATCCATGTCAGGTCTTACATCACAACCTTCTTTAAATGCTGTTGTTGCAGCTCTAAAAAATACAGATAGAGATACAGGACTGGATTTAGAAGAATTAAATGAAGTAAGTAATTATTTCAAAGAAGTACGCAAAATTTATAAAAAATTTGAGTCTGAACTAAAAACACCTTCTGTTGAAATTTATAAATATGAAATTCCGGGAGGACAGTATTCTAACTTGTTACCACAAACCAAATCAGTAGGACTTGAACATAAATTTGAAGAGGTGAAAGAAGCTTATCATCAAGCAAATCTTTTATTAGGAGATATTATAAAAGTAACTCCATCTTCTAAAATTGTTGGGGATTTGGCAATTTTTATGGTAAAAAATAATTTAACTCCTGAAAATATACTCACAGAAGGCGAAAACCTCTCTTTCCCTGACTCTGTTGTAGAATATTTTATGGGACAGATTGGTCAACCTGACGGAGGGTTTCCTGAAGAATTACAAAAAATCGTTTTAAAAGGAAAAACTCCTCTTACAGAACGTCCGGGACTACTTCTTCCGGAGGAAAATTTTGAAAAAATCAAACTCCACCTAAATGAAAAGTATCGAGATATTGCAAACGAACGAAATATTTTAAGTTATGCTCTCTATCCAAAAGTATATGATGATTATTGCAAACATATTGATTTGTATAATGATATCAGCAACCTTCCGTCCACTGTATTCTTCTACGGCTTGGAAAAAGGTCAAGAAATTGATGTCGCAATTGAAGATGGAAAACTGCTTAATATCTGTTATACAGGATACAGTGATGCTGATGAAAACGGTATGAGGTCTGTTTATTTTGAATTAAACGGTTCTGCAAGAGAAGTCGAAATTTTAGACCGTTCCGTTCAAACTAAAAAAGATAGTAAACGAAAGGCAGATAAGTCCAATCCTAAACATATCGCTTCTCCTATTCCGGGAACCATTGCTGAAATCTTAGTCAACCCCGGAGATTCTATTAAGAAGAATCAACCTCTTATGATTGTAGAGGCAATGAAAATGGAAACCACAATTCTGGCAAAAACAGATGGAGCAATCTCTGAAATTTTAATTTCTCAAGGAGACTCTGTTTCTGATGACGAATTAGCCATGATATTAAAGTAAAATAATAAACTTAATTGCCGGAGACCTCCAAAAATAGTTGTCTCCGGTTTTTACATATAAGATACTAAAATAAAAAGAGGTTTTTTAAGCATCCTTTCCTTAAAAACCTCTGAATAGTCCACATTCTATTAAACCCATACACCTATGATTAAAATATATTTTTCTGATAGGACGTATATAATGTCTTTAACAGCGCCATTTTTTCATCCATTTCCAGTTGTAAATCAGAAGCATAGGAGTAATTTTTTTCCAACAATGCATTTTTTATCCTTGAAAATAAACATTTCTTATCAACACTATCTTTCATTAACTCCCAACGAAGTGCATTGATTTTTGTCCAATTTACAATATCCAAATCGGAAATATCTTGATTATTATCATGCAGAATAGAAAAAGAACGAACCACTTTCATATTGTTTTCTATCATGTGAAAACTTAATTGGTTTACCCATTTTTCCAAAATAGAAGATGCATAAGAATCAATGATTTCATCTGTGAAAATATCATCTTTTTTCAAAACGGATAACTTATCCGGAAATTGTTGAAAATGCAGCAAATTTTCATACACTGTTTTAGGTGGAATGCCAAATTTTCTATACCTTTCGTCCTCGCTATAGTATTCAAAAATATTTTTTTCACTACGGTATTCTCTTCCTTGCTCCAAATAAATACCATCTTCTTTTTCATTCTTAGAAAATTCTTTTTCCAACTGCTCCAAAGACATATTCATTGCCGCATTCCACAATCCGTCACGAATCGCCTGATAGCAACTTGCCAAAATAAGATATACGTTATTGTGAGGGCTTGGAGAACGCAACTCAAATCTTGTTGCCAAAGAATTTGAAAAATCCTTAATCAATCCTATCAAAATAGAACGGTTTCTGGATGGAATCTCAGGACTGATTCCCAGGGAAGAAACGATACAAATTGGAGCTTCAAAATGAGGCTTTAAACGATTGATAGAATCATTTGTCCAAGCAACAAACGGATTAATTACTTCATAGTTTTTCAAGATGCCCATCAAAGCAGAAAGACCATAAGATGTCGTATATCTTGTCGTCAAATCTTTATGAGAAAACAAATTTCTTCTTTCTCCGTTTTTCAATTTGCATGATACTCCAATATGCACATGTTTTCCACTTCCTGCAACTCCTTCAATTGGCTTTGCTCTAAAAGTGACCTCTAATTTATGCATATGAAAAATATCTTTTACCAAATGTCGGATAAAATGTTCTTTATCACATGTATGAATCTCATCATCATACTTCCAATCTATCTCTAACTGCTCCATGATATGTTCGGATTTTCCGGTTACAGAAATCGGAGAAGTCACTCCACCTACCTCTTTATGACCCATTTCTACATCAAATCCATACAAATCCATAATATAGATGGTATTTTCAAGTGCCGTTCTTACAATTCCGTCTGTTCGCTTCCAATATTGTTGCTTTAATCTTTGAGATGCAGATAATTTTTCCACATCCACTGTATCTTCCGGAGTTTGTACCCAAAATTCCAATTCTGTAGCCGAAGTTAAATTGATAGACTCTACTTCATCCGCCGATAACATTCCCATTTCTTCACAAATAGTAGGATGTTCCTTCAAAAACTTCATAGAGTCTTCTTTTAATTTTAAAGCAGCTTTTTGCAGAATAGAACGGGAACAGACTTTTTTTCCGTTATGAACAAGGAATGATGGAATTCTAAGCGTTCCTACAGGAGTTTGTTCATCCTCTAAAAGATTTCTGAAGTTATAGTCCACACACCAATCCACTTCCAAGTCAGGTAAGATAATAACTTTTGCATTATCTAATGTCGCAATATTTTGTAAAACTACACTTGAGCCGTCTGTTTGAACTCCTACGGTTAATAAATTTTCAATGTTTTCTATGAAGGTAGATACCGGTATTTTTTCATCTGTTCCATTTCCACTAAAATCTATCGCAACAAAAGAAACAAATTGTACTTCTGTATGGTTTGTCAATATATTGATAATCTCACGATAAGAATGATTTTTCTTACTTATGGTAAATAACAGGTTTTTAATCTGAGTATTATTTAAATTCATAATATCATCTCCTATTTTTTCAAATTTATAATATTTTTTAACGCAAGCAAAGAGCCGATTTTAGAGTATTCATAGGTCAATCCCCCTTGAAAAAATACTGTATACGGTTCACGAATGGGAGCATCTGCACTCAGCTCAATGGAAGATCCTTGAATAAAGTTTCCCGCCGCCATAATAACAGGATCATCATATCCGGGCATTTCCCATGGTTCAGGAGATACAAATGCATCTACAGGAGATGCTTCCTGAACACCTTTGCAAAAAGCAATAATTTCTTCCGCAGAATTTAACTGAACAGCTTGAATAATATCACTGCGGACATCACCGGATTGAGGAAATGTTCTATATCCTTGATTTTCAAATAATTTACTACAAAAAATCGCACCTTTTACAGCACCTGCTACAACAGATGGAGCTAAAAACAACCCTTGTAAAATCGTTCTTGTCATTCCGAAAGTAAGTCCACACTCTTTTCCTATACTTGGGGATGTTAATCTTTTAGCAACAGCATCTATCAAATGTTTTTTCCCACAAATATATCCTCCGGTCAAAGCAAGCCCACCTCCCGGATTTTTGATAAGAGAGCCTGCCATAATATCTACTCCAACCTCTGTAGGTTCTCTTGTCTCTAAAAATTCACCATAGCAATTGTCTACCATGATAATTACATCTCGGTTGATAGAACGTACAAATGTTACAATACTTTCAATATCCTCTACAGACAGAGATTTTCGATTACTGTAACCTTTTGATCTTTGAATGTATACCATTTTCAAATCAGGTGTTTTCCTCATTACTTTCTCAATAGATACTCTATCGAATGAACTGTCTTCCAAAAAGTCTACCTGTTTATACCTGACTCCATAAGAAACCAACGAATGGCTATCTTCCGAAATTCCAATCACTTTATCCAATGTATCATAAGGCTTAGAGGAAATAGAAAGCATAACATCCCCGGGAAAAAGCAAGCCCTGTAAACATAATGTAAGTGCATGTGTTCCATTTACTATAGTAGAACGCACTAATGCATCTTCTGTTTCAAATACAACACTAAAAATTTCTTCTACTTTCTCTCTTCCGACATCATTATATCCATAACCTGTCGTCCAATTAAAATGAGTATCGGAAAGTCTACATTTTTGCATCGCATTCAATACTTTGTATTGATTATACTTTTGAATATCTTGATACTGTTCAAAAACATGTTGTATTTGCTCTTCTGCAGTTTTTTCAAAAGAAAGAATTTCTTCTGTGATTCCAAAGTTTTTTCTTAAAAAATCTATATTTCTATCATCCATCACAAGACTCCTTTTAATCATAAATCTCTAACATATAGTAAAATTATAGTATACTTTTTAATGTTATAAAAGAAATATGTTGTTTTTTGCACATAATTTCTTATCTTCAGAAGGCCATATTGAAACTTGTACCTCTCCGATATGTGCTTTTCTCAAAAAGAACATACAAATTCTGGATTGTCCGATTCCGCCACCAATTGTTAGCGGAAGAATTTGATTTTGAATCTTTTGATGAAAATCATACTTTAACTTGTACTCTTCATTTTTTTCTTTCAATTGATTTTTTAAAGAAACTTTATCTACACGAATTCCCATGGAAGATAACTCTAACGCAAGATCAAGCACCTCATCATAAAATAATAAATCTCCGTTCAGTTTCCAATCGTCATAATCGGCCGCTCTGGAATCATGAATAGTTCCATCTGATAGCTTACAGCCAATTCCAATAATAAATACCGCTCCCTTTTCTTTTGTAATCTCATACTCCCTCTCTTTAGAGGATAGCGAAGGATATTTCGCTCTTAACTCTTCAGAATCGATAAAGAAAATTTCGGAAGGAAGTACTTTTTTGTAGAAACTATGCTCTTTTTCTAAAAAATCTTCTACTTCTAAAAACACTTGATAAATCGTTCGCACAGTATCCTTCAAATACTCTATTGTCCTGTCTTCATCATCAATAATCTTTTCCCAATCCCATTGGTCTACATAAATAGAATGAATATTGTCCAACTCTTCGTCACGACGAATTGCGTTCATATCGGTATAAAGACCGGTATTTCTGGAAAATCCATATCTATATAATGCCAATCTTTTCCATTTTGCCAGCGATTGAACAATCTCTAAATTATCTCCCGAATCCTTCATATCAAATGCAACCGGACGCTCTACTCCGTTTAATCCATCGTTTAATCCGCTATCTGTTTTAACAAATAGTGGTGCTGATACTCTCGTCAGTTTCAATTTTTCTGCCAATGTTTTTTGAAATAAGTCTTTTATTTTTTTGATTGCAATCTCTGTTTCTAAAATAGTGAATTCATTTACATATCCTTCCGGTAAAATCAACTTATCTACCGCCATTTCATACCCTCCTCACATCAATACCATCTTATTTTATCCAAATAAATACCTTCTATATTTCTGCAAATCCACATCTCATCTACTGATAAGAATATAATACCAATTTAGATAGATATCATAAATTCCTGAAAATAAAAAACTCTCCCATCTCTATATATTATCTATCAGAAATATATAGGGACGAAAGAGTTATCGTTCGTGATACCACCCTACTTCTTGGTAAAATACCAACTCAATAAAGTACAAACATACTTCTTCCAATCTAACGCTTAGAAACTCCGTTCAAGCCTACTCAACATGCATCTTTCGGTTGAAAGCTCATAGGTGTTCTTCTTCTATAAAAAACTGTCAAACTCCCACCTGCTTTGACTCGCTGAACGTTTTTACTTATAAAATACTCTCCTAATCATCGCTTGTTATGAAATTACTTTAACTATATCGTTATTTATCCATATTGTCAACTACTATCATAAATATGGTTGCATTACATACTGTCAATTTCTTTTTTCAACAATGTATTTACAATTTGAGGATTCGCTTTTCCTTTCGATTGTTTCATAACTTGTCCAACCAAAAATCCGAATGCTCTATCCTTTCCGTTCTTCAAATCATCTATCGATTGAGGATTTTGAGATAATACTTCTTTTACAATATTAAGAATGAATCCTTCATCTTGAACCTGAGTCAATCCTTCTTTCTCAATATGTTCTTTCGGATCAATTCCATCTTCAAACATTTTTCTAAAAATTTTCTTTGCCATATTATTATTGATTTTCTTTTGTGAAATTTGATTCAACAAAAATGCAAACTGATTGATATCAAATTTCTCATTTCCGATTGTCGCATCAGAATCCTTCAGTCTTCTCAAAAATTCAGACAAGAAAAAGTTCGTTGTTACTTGCTTGTCTTCTGTCAACGCAATCAGTTTTTCAAAATAAGTAGAAATCTCTTTACTGGAATTCAAAATTGTCGCATCGTCTTGAGTAACTCCATATTCCTTGATAAAGCGTTTCCTTTTATCTGACGGAAGTTCAGGTAAACTATCTCTAATCTCATTGATATACTCTTCTGAAATCACAAAGTCTACAATATCCGCTTCCGGGAAGTAGCGATAATCTTGTACATTTTCTTTACTTCGCATAGAAATGGTCACTTGATTTTGTTCGTCCCATCTCCTTGTTTCCTTTAGAGAATTTTCTCCCTTTTCCAAAAGCTCAATATGCCTTTTTTCCTCATATTCCATTGCCTTTAAAGCTGACTTAAAGGAATTCAAATTCTTTAATTCTACAATATTGGATTTGACACCATCTTCTCTTACGACATTAATATTGACATCACAACGAAGAGAACCTTGTTCCATCTTAACATCAGATACTCCGGTAAACAAAAGAATCTCTTTTAAGTTTTCCAAATATCGATATGCTTCTATCGGAGAATTCATATCAGGATAGGATACAATTTCGATTAACGGAACACCTGCTCTATTGTAATCAATCAAAGATTCTCCCGAAACATCATGGATGGATTTTCCTGTATCTTCTTCCATATGAATACGAATCAATCTAATCTTTTTTTCATTTCCGTCTTCATCTTCAATTTCCACATATCCTTCATAGCATAGCGGCTTATCAAATTGGGAAATTTGATACCCTTTTGTTAAATCAGGATAAAAATAATTTTTTCTATCCATTTTTGTATTTCTTTCAATCGAACAATTCGTAGATAGACCCGCCATAATCGCATATTTCAAAACTTGTTCATTCAATACAGGTAAAGTTCCCGGCATTCCCATGCACACCGGACAACAATTTGTATTTACTTCACTACCAAACTCATTCTTGCAACCACAGAACGCTTTTGTTTTCGTTAAGAGTTCCACATGAATTTCTATTCCAATCAATGTTTTATAATTCAATGTTGTTTCCTCCTAGTCTAATTCTGTAACCATTTTATGATAATCTGTACTTTTTTCAAATGCATCTGCTGCCTTTAACATGGTTCCTTCTTTAAAATAGTTCCCAATCAATTGCAAACCGATCGGAAGCTTACCTTTTCTTCCACAAGGAATTGAAATTGCAGGTAATCCTGCCAAATTTACCGGTATTGTGCACAAGTCTTCCAGATACATTGAAAGAGGATCGTTTGTTTTTTCCCCACAACGAAATGCTACATTCGGAGCTGTAGGACTCAATAAGAGATCATATTTTTTGAACGCATTTACAAAATCCTGCTTAATCAACGTACGTACTTTTAATGCCTTTTGATAATATGCATCATAATATCCCGCACTCAGGGTAAATGTTCCCAATAAAATTCTTCTCTTCACTTCATCTCCAAATCCTTCACTTCTTGTATTGATATACATTTCTTCTAAGTCAGAATAGTTCTTTGTTCGATATCCGTATTTTACACCATCAAATCGGGATAGGTTTGAGGAAGCTTCACTGGGAGCTATAATATAATATGTCTCAATTGAATGACGAATATGTTTCAAATCTACTATCTCACAGATTGCTCCCAACTCTTCAAATTTTTCGATTGCATTTTGGATAGCATCCTTTACATCCGAATCAATCCCATCTTCAAAAAGCTCTTTGATGATGCCGATACGCAAACCTTTTATATTCCCATCCAACTGATTCAAATATTCATCTACTCGAATATCTGCTGAAGTGGAATCCATCCTGTCTTTTCCGGAAATTGCGTTCAAAACAATTGCTGAGTCTGCAACATTTTTGGTTAGAATTCCAACTTGATCTAATGATGAACCGAATGCCACCAAACCATATCTTGAAATCCTTCCGTAAGTCGGTTTCACTCCTACAATTCCACAATAAGACGCCGGTTGGCGTACAGAACCTCCGGTATCTGAACCAAGTGAAAATAACACTTCTCCGGATGCAACAGAAACAGCAGAACCGCCTGAAGAACCTCCCGGTACATAATCAGTATCAAAAGGATTTTTTGTAGGAAAAAATGCAGATTTCTCTGTAGAGCCTCCCATTGCAAATTCATCCATATTTACTTTTCCAACCATAATCGGCATATGAGTATTTAATTTTTCTATAACAGTGGCATCATAAATAGGAATATAATTTTCCAACATTTTAGACGCACAGGTTGTTTTCACACCTTTTGTTGAAATATTATCCTTTACAGAGTAAGGAATGCCTGTCAACAATGTATCTGTTTTCTCTTCAAATTTTTTCTGTGCAACAAGAGATTGCTCTTCCGACACATCCTTTGATAGAGTAATAAATGCCTTAACCTCTTCATCTATTTTTTCAATCCTATCATAAGAAGAGGTCAATAGTTCCGAAACAGAACATTCTCCCTTTTTTAACATACAGTTTGCATCTTGAATACTAATATTTTTCAAGTCCATAAAACTACTCCTTATATATTTTCTTTCTATCTACTCTCTTGAAAGTTACGTTCTAAGATAAAACTTTTGGAACAATAAAGCATCCTGCTTCTTTTGACGGAGCATTCTTGAGTATATCTTCTCTGTCAAAGGACGGAGTTATTGTATCATCCCTCATAACATTCTCTAATCCTAAAACATTATAAGTAATTTCTGTGTTTTCTGTATCACATTCTTCTAAAGAGGATACATATCCTAATATTTTTTCTAAAGATTCCAACATTTCTTCTTGTTTCTCATCATCAATTTTTAGTTTAGATAGATGACTCATATAATCCAGTACTTTTTTATCTATTACCATACTTATCGATTGACCTGAAATCAATCTTCCTCCTTTTTCATTATATCATCACTTAAATTTATCAAAACATTCTTATTCATTTACCATAACCAAGAATTCATCTTTCGTCAAGATTGGAATATTCAATTCCTGAGCCTTTTTTAATTTACTTCCCGGACTGTCTCCTGCCAACAAATAATCAACAGATGTACTGACAGCCGACATCACTTCTCCACCACAAGTTTCTATTATTTTTTTTGCTTCAGAGCGTTTCATTCCCTCTAATGTTCCCGTCAGAACAAATTTCTTTCCGGAAAATACTTTTGAACTGTTTTGGTCCGTACCGGAAATTGATTTTGTATTAACACCATATTCTACCAATCTCTCAAGAACAGCTCTATTTTCCTCCAGTTGAAAATAGTTCAAAATACTCTGTGCTGTCTTCAATCCAATTTCTTCTATTCTCATCAAATCATCTAAATTTGCTTTTTCCAGTTCTTCAAGCGAAGAAAAATTTTTACTTAGCACCTTAGCTGCTTTTTCTCCCACAAAATCAATCCCTAATGCTACCAATAATTGATTTAAATTTCTTGATTTGGAATGATTAATGGACGAAATTAAATTGGACGCAGACTTCTTTGCAAAACCGTTTAGTTGTAACAAATCCTTTTCTTTCAACAAATAGATGTCCGCTATATTTTTAATCAAACCATTTTCATAAAGGGAAGATACAATACTCGGACCAAAATTATCAATATCCATTGCACTCTTTGAAACAAAATGAATCATTCTACGTTTTAACTGTGCTGGACAGGCAAAATTAGTACATTTAACGGCAACTTCTCCATCAATTTTTTGAGTTGCAGCACCACACGAAGGGCATGTATGCGGCATATGAAAAACAACTTCTGTTCCATCTCTTTTATCTTTCATAACAGCATGTACTTCCGGTATAATTTCACCTGCTTTTTGAACAATGACCCTATCTCCTACACGAATATCTTTCATTGCAATATAGTCCTCATTGTGCAAGGTCGCTCTTGATACTGTAGAGCCTGAAATCAAAACCGGTGTCAACTCGGCAATAGGTGTCAAAACTCCTGTTCTTCCTACTTGGACCGTAATTGCTTCTATTGTAGTCTCTTTTTGTTCAGCGGGAAATTTATATGCAATCGCCCACCGTGGAGCTTTTGCAGTCTGCCCTAAGATTTCTCTCTTATTTAACTCGTCAACTTTTATAACAATCCCATCGATATCAAACAACAATTCTTCTCTATGTTCCGTCCAATACTTGATAAATTCAATTACTTTTTCCATAGACTCACAATGTTCTCTGGGAGATATTGTTTTAAATCCTAAATCATCCAGGTAGTTTAACTGCTTGGAATGAGAGTTTAGTTCCTGTTCTTTATCAGAGTTGTCCATCCACTCTTGAACATTAAAAATAAAAATATCTAAATTTCTGTCTTTTGTAATATTCGAATCCAATTGTCTCAAAGAACCGGAAGCGGCATTTCTGGGATTTGCAAATAGAGGTAACCCTAAGTCTTCTTGCTGTTCATTTAACTTTAAAAAACGATCTTTCGGAAGAAAAACTTCTCCTCTGACTACCAAATCAACTTTCTGATTCAATTCTTTTGGAATTGTAACGATTTCATTTAAGTTATCGGTCACATTCTCTCCCTGCTGTCCGTTTCCTCTTGTAGCGCCATGAATAAATTTTCCTTTCTTATACTCTAAGGCAACAGACAATCCGTCAATTTTTAATTCTACACAATATGAGATATCTCCACAACGCTCTCTTATTTTCTGATCAAATTCAAGCAGTTCTTCATAAGAAAAAGCATTTGATAACGACAACAACGGCACTCTATGAACATACTCTGCAAACTTCTTAGAATAACTTCCCCCAACTTTTTCACTTGGAGACTCTGCCGACCTTAAAGAAGGGTGCTCTTTTTCTAAAGACATCAACTCTTTCATCATACTATCATATTCTGCATCACTAATTTCCGGTGCATCCTCCTGATAGTATTTAGCAGAATAGTATTCCAAGCGTTCCCTAAGTAACTTTATTTTTTTTTCAGCATCCATTCTATCTACTCCAATAATTTCCTATATTAAATTTTTAGAATTAGTTTTTGATTTTCTATATAAAACAAATTTAGACCCGATACATTGAACAATATCAGCATCTAAAAGAGCAGCAATCTTCTGTGCTGTTTCCTTCGTATCCAAGTATGCATTTTCTTGAATTTTTACCTTAATCAATTCTCTCTTTTCAAGAACTTGATCGACTGATTCTACCACTTCTTCGGTAACTTGACCTTTCCCAATCAATACAACAGGTTCCAACTTATTTGCCAATCCTCTAAGAAAACCTCTCTGCTTTGTTGTTATCATATTTTTCTATCAGAGTATCACACTCTGCCTCCTCTATTATTATTTTTTATCTTATCATAATCCAAAGTCTTATTCATAGAATTCAAACTCCAAATCGTACATTTTTACCAAATCACCATCTTGTATTCCCATTTTTCTTAATCGGTCAAATACACCGTTGTTCTCCATAATTTTTTGAAAATACCGAATAGACTCCATATCATCAAAATTCACGGAATATAACAATTTTTCCAATCTAACTCCTGAAAGAACATAGGCATCTTTTTCTTTTTCAATCGTAATTTCTTCTTCTTCCAGTTTTACAGGTTGGTACTCTTCTGACCACATCTCTTCTTCCGTGTAAAGAGGTTCTGTTTCAATTTCTAAAAGCCTTTGACTAACATAATCTAAAATATCATCTAAACCTTCCTTCGTTGCCCCGGAAAGTGGAAATACCTTGTATCCATATTTTTCGATTTTATTTTTAAATTCATGGTACCTATCTTTTTCAAATAACAAATCCATTTTATTTGCAATCACAATCTGTTCTCTTTTAGATAATTTTTCATTGTAAAGGTGTAACTCTTCATTTATTTTCAAAAAATCTTCATGCGGATCTCTTCCTTCAATTCCGGAAATATCTACAACATGCAATAAAATTCTTGTTCTCTCAATATGTCGCAAAAAATCATGTCCCAATCCAACTCCGGAATGTGCTCCCTCTATAATTCCCGGAATATCAGCTATGACAAAACCTGTTCCATTTTTTAAGTTTACTACTCCCAAATTAGGAGTCAGTGTTGTAAAATGATAGTTCGCAATTTTTGGGTTTGCCTTTGTCACAATAGATAGAAATGTTGATTTCCCTACATTAGGAAATCCTATCAAGCCCACATCGGCAATCAACTTTAACTCCAAAGTAACGGTTCTTTCTTGACCTTCAGTTCCCGCTTTTGCGAAATTAGGGGCTTGTCGTGTCGATATTTTAAAATGTGTATTTCCTCTTCCACCTCTGCCGCCCTTCGCTACAATGGCTTCTTCACCATTCTCTTTTAAATCTGCCAAAACCAATCCACTCTCTTTATCACGAATAATCGTTCCGATTGGAACTTTAAGAACTAAATTTTCCCCTGATTTTCCGTGCATATTAGAACCCTTCCCATCTTCTCCGGAAGGCGCTTGATAAGATTTTTTATACTTAAAATCCATCAGTGTTCTCAAGTTAGCATCTGCTCTAAAAATAATATTTCCGCCATTTCCACCGTCCCCTCCGGCCGGTCCGCCAGCAGGAACATAAATTTCTCTACGAAATGCAACCGCGCCATTTCCACCATTTCCCGCCTTTATAAAAATCTCTGCTTTATCTATAAACAAAACAACACCTCTTTCTAAAAATCACGCAATTTATTGTTTGATTATATCACAAAAAACTTTATTACATAAAAAATAACACCAAAATGTAACCTTTTTTTGCAATATTTGTTGTACAATAACACTAAAGTCAGATTAATATAACAGTAAAGGAAGGAATATCAAAATGAATTATAAAAATACTTACTCTACTTCATCACATGAAGTTAACACATATACTTCAGTTCCAAAGACTTCCGGGAGAAAAAAAAGAAAGAAGTATCGTCTTGCAAAAAATATTATTATTCTATTCATAGTCGCAGCATTTTCCTTAGGAATCGGAAAGGGAATTGCATTAATTTTTTCTGAAAAAAGTACACCGCTTGAGCGTTCTAATCAAACAACACTATATTCTCGTGAATCTCTTTTTGTGCTGTCTCCTGTCAATCGACCCACAGAAATGCTTGAAAAAACTTTGAATTGGAAATTCTCTATTGTTCCTGACTCCAATCACATAGGTGCTGCCCAAGAATATGCATATGACACAAAAGAAATTCGGAACTATATCTCCGGAAAAACAACATATACAGGAAAAGACAAATTGGTGTTTTTAACCTTTGATGACGGAGCAAACCAGAAAATTTCACCTATTGTGTTGGATACTCTAAAAGAACATGGAGTTCACGGGACTTTCTTCATTGTCGGCGGAACAGTAGGCGAAAAAAATAAATCCGTTCTCCTCCGCGAGATAGAGGAAGGTCATGCAATTGCGATTCACAGCTTTACACATAACTACAAAATACTGTATCCAAACAGAGTTGCAAACGTACAACATATCACAAAAGAGTATATGGATACCCTTACTGCCATGAAAAATATATTCGGTCCAAACTTCAATACGAGAGTGTTTAGATATCCCGGCGGACATATGTCTTGGAAAAATATGGATGCCGCCGATGCTGCACTTTCTAAATATGGTGTTGAATGGATTGACTGGAATGCATTATGTGGAGATGGAGAACCAAGACGCACTAGACCGACATCAGCACAAGGAATGTATGAATTTACGGTAAAAACAACTCAACAAAATAAAAATCAGGATGTGATTGTCGTATTGATGCATGATGCTGAAAATAAAAAATTCACGGCGGAAGCACTCCCTCAAATTATTCAATATTATAAAGATCAAGGATATGTTTTCGGTGTTCTAAAGTAATAAATGACCAAAAAGGTTCCAGAAACAGAACTGGAGCCTTTTTAATGTTAAATGAAAAACTTCAATGAAAATATAACTTTGTTTCATATGATTTACTTGCATTTTATCTAATAATTCATATATAATCTATAAAGTACATAATTGTTTTACAGGGAGGATTTATTTCTGATGTCAAAATATAATCTAAAAACAAAAAATTTGTTATTCGCAGTCATCATTTTTTTTAATACAGTCTTTTTACATGATATACATGCTGTAGCCACCAATACTCCTTCACTTGGGCTAAATTGTTCTACAGCAGTATTGATAGAAGAAGAGACAGGTAAAATTCTCTATGAAAAACAAAAGGATGTACCTGTCTATCCAGCATCTACCACAAAAATTATGACTGCCTTACTGACTCTGGAACATCTTGATTTAAATCAAAAAATTACCGTTCCCGAAGACATGGGACCGGCTGACGGAAGTGCAATGTACCTTCTTCCCGGTGAAACATTCACTGTAGAAGAATTATTACAAGGATTGCTGGTAAAATCTGCAAATGATGCTGCCATATTACTTGCTAAAAATATTTCCGGATCCGTTGAAGAATTTTCTAACTTGATGAATCAACGAGCACAAGAAATTGGTTGTCAAAATACACACTTTGTGAATCCAAACGGTTTGCACGATCCCAATCACACTACATCTGCTTACGATCTTGCTCTAATTGCACGAGAAGCCATGAAAAATCCAAAGTTTAGAGAACTTGTGTCAACTGACTTCGTACAAATTCATGCTACAGAACAAACCCCTGAAATAAGGTATTTCAGAAACACAAACAAATTTTTATGGTCCAAACAAACTATAGACTATAAAGGAATCAGTACTCCTATCAAATACGATGTCATTGACGGAATCAAAACAGGTTATACTCCGGAAGCAGGAAAATGTCTAGTTTCCAGCGGTGAAAAAAATGGTATTCGTCTAATTGCCGTTGTAATGAAAAATCAAGGCCTTGAAGTATATGCTAATTCCAGAAAATTATTAGACTACGGATTCCAAAATTTTACTAAGAAAAAGATTTTCACTGCAAATGAGGTAGCAGGTACAACTGTTATCGTAGATAGTTTGGAAAAAAATTTAGATTTCTATGTAAAGGAAGATTATTATTCTATAGAGAATATTAATAGTAAGAGTGAGATAGAACAAGAGGTTTTTCTAAATGAAAATATGAAGTTTCCTATTCATGTGGATGAAGAAATCGGAACATTAAAACTAAAAGACAATGGAGTTATTCTTGAAGAATTACCTATATTTGCAAAAAATGAAATACACTCCGTCTATTCTTTACAGGGTTTCGTTCATTTTTCAAAAAATCATAAGTTCTTGAGTGTTCTTACAATAGTTGGAATTTTTATCGTTTTAATTACTATTTTTACGGCTGTTAGACTTATTTCAAAAAAAAGAAGAAGAAAGAGAAGAAGAAAACTCAGTCATTCTTCCTATCGCGTACAATAATATCATTTTTTGATATTCATTTGTCATATTACAGAAGTTTCACATTTTAACTAATTTCAAGGAGGTCTTTTTCATGGTTAAATTATTTTTAGGAGAAGCAGGTAGTGGGAAAACTAAAAAAATGTTAGAAATGGCAAATACAGAAGCTGAAACAACGACTGGAGAAATTGTCTTTATAGAACCTACTCCTAAACATTTACATCAGCTACATAGAGATATTCGTTTTATCTCTACAGAAGAATTTCAAATCAGTTGTACAAATTCTGTCTATGGACTTTTGTGTGGTTTGATTAGTGCAAATTATGATATCAACACAATCTACCTTGATAGTTTGGATAAAATTATCCCTACTATAGATGAATCGGTTGTGGATTTCATCGAATTAGTAGACACCTTATCTGAAAAAAGAGAATTCACTATTATCATCGCATTTAATGTGGATGATAGTACACATATTGAAGATAAACTAAAAAAATATTTACCATCCATCTAACAAAAATAAGATAGACCGAAAAAAAGCACTGTTTTTCTATCTCTAATAGAAAAACAGTGCTTTTTTTTTATTTTTTTATACGAAATGCATTTAATATCGCCAAAACACTGACACCCACATCAGAAAAAACAGCCCATTGCATTCCTAATATTCCGACAGCTGTCAAGAATAATACAATCCCTTTTACACCTAAAGAAAATATAATATTTTCTTTTATGATAAGCATAGTTCGTTTGGATAATTCGATAGCAAAGGGTATTTTTAAAATATCGTCATTCATAAGCACAATATCAGATGCTTCTATCGCTGCATCGCTTCCCAATCTTCCCATTGAAATTCCGACATCTACTCTCGAAAGCACAGGAGCATCATTGATACCATCTCCCACAAATCCTACAAACTTATTCTTACTTTTACTGTGTAGTAACTCTTCGATATGATACACTTTATCTTGAGGTAAAAGTTCATAACATACATTCTCTATTCCTAAAGATTTTGCTACACTCTTTGATATCTCTTCTTCATCTCCGGTAAATATAACAATATTTTTTATACCCATGCTCTTTATTCTATCGATTACCTCAGGGGAATCTTCTTTTATCTTATCTTCCAGAAGAATATACCCTACATATTCATGATCAATAGCGATATATACTACATTACTGTTACATAGGATAGTATTATCAATGGTTACTTCCTCTTGTCTCATCAACTTTTCGTTACCTATGCATATCTCTTTATCATCAATTTGTGATACAATTCCAAGTCCAACAAATTCTCTGTAATCCTTTATCCTTTTATAATCAATACTTCCGTGATACTGTTCTCTTAAAGAAATCGCAATTGGATGATTGCAATAAACTTCCGACAAAACTACATAATCCCACAATAACTCTTGTGGCATACTATCGGAATATAACCCCTCCACTTTAAAATTGCCTTCTGTCAAAGTTCCCGTCTTATCAAAAACAATTGTCTCCAAATTGGACAATCTCTCAATATACTCCCCGCCTTTTATCAAAACACCATGATGTGCTCCTGAACCGATTCCGGAGAAAAAACTTAGCGGAATAGAAACAACCAGCGCACAAGGACAAGAAATAACCAAAAACGTTAAAGAGCGGTAAATCCATGTATGGAAGGATTGATGAAATAAAACAGGAGGAATCAAACACAATACCACTGCAAATATGACAACAAAGGGTGTATAGTATCTTGCAAATTTGGTAATATATTTTTCGGTCTTTGCTTTTTTCTCATAAGAAGATTCTACTAATTCCATAATTTTAGAAACAGTTGAATCTTCATAACTCTTTGTGGATTGTATCATCAAAACATGATTTACATTGATACATCCACTGACAACTTCATCCCCTTCTGTAACCGTCTTTAATTTAGATTCCCCGGTTAAAGCAGCTGTATTCAGCATAGAACTTCCACTAACAACTCTTCCATCTAAAGGGATTTTTTCGCCTGCTTTTACCATAATGATACTTCCCACAGAAACATCTTCCGGATCTACTTGAACAAATACATCTCCTTGCTTCAAAGTCGCATATTCAGGAGCAATATTCATCAATTCAACAATTGATTCTCTTGACTGTTCCATCGCATAGTCTTGAAACAATTCTCCTACTCTATAAAAAATCATAACCTCAAGTGCTTCATGATATTCTCCCAACAAAAATGCACCTATAGTTGCAATACTCATCAAAAAATTCTCATCAAAGACATTTCCGTTTATTATATTTTTAAATGATTTCTTTAATATATCCCATCCTATATAGAAATATAACAGCAAAAACTTTATAAAATCAACGCTTTCATTGATATCTGTAAAGAGAAAAATACCAAAAATAATGGATGCTATTATTATCTTATTTCTTTCTTTTTTTTGATTTTGATTCATTATCTATCACCAACTTTGCAAAAATTACTTGATGAGAACACAATCCGGTTCAATATTACTACATATTTTTTTAGCGGAATCAAAAATAGAATCAAACTTATCCTTATCACATTCTATCACCAACTTTTGAAACATATAGTTCACAGATGCATCTTGAACACCGTCTAATTTCTTAATTTCCGTCTCCATTTTCATAGCACAGTTCACACAGCCTAAATTTTGTAGTTTTAATTTCTTTTTCATGATATCCTCCTATTCTTCAATATGTTCCATTCCTTGATTGATAATTGTCCGAACATGCTCATCAGCAAGTGAATAAAAAATATTTTTCCCTTCCCTACGGAACTTTACCAATTTATTTTGTTTCAAAACTCTCAATTGATGAGAAATAGCAGACTGAGTGACATTCAATATTTTTGACAAGTCATATACACACATTTCCGTTTCAAATAATACATATAAAATTCTAATTCTTGTAGAATCACCAAATACTTTAAATAGTTCTGCTAAATCATAAAGAACTTCCTCCTGAGGCATAGTATTCTCTAAGACTTCTACAATATCTTCCTGAGTATGAATGTAATCTTTGTTGCTGTCAAATTTTCCGGAAACCATAGTCATCCTCCTTAAAAAAATTTTCAGAACATAACAGTTTAACAAATCTATAGATGAGCATATGTTCATATGTTGTAAGTAAATTATATCCCTTATCAATCTACATGTC